>MTBK01092669.1_pt1 | contig 67743 bp, 53 predicted proteins | sample 1535981 | NCBI WGS metagenome assembly MTBK01 (sample SAMN06109225, study PRJNA356200) | anaerobic digester metagenome | isolation source: biogas reactors fed with pig manure or primary and secondary sludge | place: Spain | collected 2016-06-30
GGGAATCCGGCTTATGACTCCAGACTCCCGACCCAAGACCTATTTGGTGCGGACGAGAAGAATCGAACTTCCACGGCCTTGCGGCCACAGGCTTCTGAGACCTGCGCGTCTACCAGTTCCGCCACGTCCGCACGCGAGCGAATTATCGAGAATACTAATTCGGCCCCCGAAATTCAAGAAAGCCGCGGCTGATGCTATGTTTGTAGGGTGCTTTCGGATAATATCAACTGGGTCCGTTCGCGCATCGAAGCAGCCTGCCGCCGTGCCGGCCGCGATCCGAGCGAGATAAAGCTCGTCGCCGTTACCAAGACGCATCCACCCGAGGTTATCCGCGAAGCGGCGGCTGCGGGCCTTACCGTTTTCGGCGAGAACAAGGTCCAGGAAGCCGAATCCAAGATTGCCCAACTTGGCCGCGATGGTTTGGAGTGGCACCTGATCGGGCATCTGCAGTCGAACAAGGCCCGCCGTGCCGTGCAGCTTTTTGACGTGATCCAGTCGCTTGACTCGCTCGAACTTGCCGAACGTCTGGAACGTATCTGCAGTGAAGAAGGCCGCGCGTCGCTGCCGGTTTTTGTCCAGGTCGATCTCGCCGGCGAGACCACGAAATCGGGTGTTGCTGAGACTGATCTGCCCAATTTGATCGAGTTTGTTCTCGGTTGCAAATACTTGAGGCTGCAAGGCTTGATGATCCTTCCGCCGTTCTTTGACGACGCTGGATCGACGCGGCCATACTTTAGCCGTTTGCGAGCGATCCGCGACCGCCTTGTTCCCCACGGTGATCTGTCGATGGGGATGAGTCACGACTTCGAGGTCGCCATCGAGGAAGGAGCGACCATCGTCCGAGTCGGGACGGCGATCTTTGGCGAACGGTAACTGTCTATATGCTCTCAACACTTGTCTATCCGTGGTTCTTCCTTACCGCCTGGTCGCTATTCGGCGTCTTTCTCGGCATAATGCTGCTGCGTCTCATATTCAATTACAGCGACCCAAATCCCTTCGGCAAGGTCGGCCGGTTTGGGTTCAAGGTACGCAGGCTCACCGAGAAATGGGTGTATCCGGCGGCCCGCTTCTTCGCGATGTATCGGATCGATACCAGGCTTGCGCCGCTGCTGACCATGTTTCTGGTCTTTGTATTCACATTCTTCTTTACTCAGATCATCGGCAATGCGTTCTTTGTGATCGACGGCCTGACTACCGGCATACTGGCGGCCGACCCAAAATTGATCGTCGGATTCGTGCTCTACGGGCTATTGAGTTTGCTCGTCCTTCTCATCTTCATTCGCTTTTTAGCATCGTGGTTCGTATTCAGCCGAAAGACCTTTATGGCCTTTGTCATGCGTGTTACCGATCCGATAATGCTGCCCGTGCAGCGGCTGATCCCACCGATCGGGATGTTTGATATCTCGGCGATGCTGGTGCTGCTGATAATCGGATTCCTTCAGTCGATAGTTCTCAATGTCTTTGTCCGCTGACACCGCCGTGATCGCTGTAAAGGTCGTCCCGCGCGCGTCGCGCAGTGAGATCGTCGGTTTTACGGACGACGTTCTGAAAATACGTCTCACGTCACCGCCTGTCGATGGTGCTGCAAACGAAGAACTTATCAAGCTAATCGCAAAACGAACTGGCAGCGCGAAGTCGAATATCGAGATCACCAGCGGCCTGACCTCGCGGAACAAGACCCTCCGCATCCACGGCATCACGACCGAGCTTTTGAAAGCGAAACTCTCGGCGTGATATATTCTCAAATTCATTAACCGTTATGTCAGGACATTCCAAATGGCACTCGATCAAGCACAAGAAGGGAGCGCTTGACGCCAAGCGCGGCAAGATCTTTACCAAGATGATCAAAGAGATCACTGTCGCTACAAAGACCGGCGGCAGCGGCGATCCCGATTCAAATGCGCGTCTGCGAAAGGCTATCAGCGACGCAAAGGCCCAGAACATGCCCAACGACACCATTGACCGCGCGATCAAGCGAGGCATGGGCGAGGGCGAGGGTGCGAACTACGACGAGGTCACATACGAGGGCTACGGCCCGAACGGCACGGCCGTGATGGTCGAGGCCATGACCGACAATCGCAACCGCACCGTCGCGGAAATTCGTCATATATTTTCAAAGAACGGCGGCAACATGGGCGAAGCCGGCTCGGTCGGCTGGATGTTCGACAAGAAGGGCTATATCGTCGTTGATAAAGCCGCACGGAGCGAGGAGGAACTCTTCGAGATCGCTGTCGGTGCGGGTGCCGACGATATGCAGGACGAGGGCGACGTCTTTGAGATCTTCACCGCGCCGGACGGATTTGACGCCGTCAACGACGCCATCCGGGCCGCCGGTATTGAACCGCAGGCAGCAGAATTGTCAATGATCCCGCAAAACTACATCCGCCTCGAAGGCCAGGACGCCAAGACGATGCTCAAGCTCTACGACGCCCTTGAGGACAACGACGATGTTCAAAAGGTCTGGGCAAACTTTGACATCGACGAGAGCGAGATGGAATAGTGGCTATCATCTGAGGCTGTCCAGCAGCTTTGTTACCTGGCCTCGATTCTTGAGGCTTTCCTTATCGTTCATCGATGCGGTCAGCGTTAGGTACTCACGCAGGGCCGTGCGCGCATCGTCCTTTCGCCCCATCTCGGCATATAGCATTCCGAGCCGCATAAAGACATTCTTCGATTCCGGCAGCAATTCCGTTCTCGCCTGCGCCTTTGCTCCCTCAAGCTCGCGAAGAGCCTGTTCCTTTTGTCCGGCCTGATAGAGCACGACCGCCAGGTCACAGGACAATGCCGCGGAATACATTGGCAATCTTGCTCGGGCCTCGGTAAAATTCTTTACCGCCGCCTCGTAGTTCCGCTGTTCACTGTAAACGATGCCCAACGCCTCGTGGGCCTGATACATCGCGTACAGCTCCTGGCCATCCGGCTGGGCCGTGAGAAGCCGGGTCAGGTCAGCCTCGGCGAGCGCATACTGCTTCTTCTTTAGATACGAGCGGCCGCGGGCCAGGTAGTTGCGCGGCTTCGGGTTCTTGTTGATCGCCGCAGTGAGTTCCTGAATGGCCTCATCATCACGTCCCGCTTCGATCAGAGCATTTGCGTATTGGCCGGCCGTAAACGACGATGCGTCCATAGCCCTGGCATTAGCCCATAGGGAAAGGTCTGTCGCCCAAGTCTTGTTATAAGCAAACGTCCGTGCCCCAAGGATCGCACTCACCGCGATACAGCCGATCATCACATTGCGTTCCGTCGTAAAGCGGACGGCAAGCGGGACGATCAGCATCAGCACGCCCAGCAGCGGCAAATACAGATAACGGTCGTGCACGATCTGCTCCGGAGTAAAAACCATCGCATTCATTGCGGGAACGAGCGGCAACAGGAGTAGTGCGGCGGCAAATCGGGCCTTGACGTCATTGCGGATGAGATAGAAAATCCCACCTAAGGCAGCTAACGAGACCGCCAATGGCAGGACAAAATTCGTCACGCCCACGTGCGCGACCGGCTCAAGCGGGTAGTTCGCCGACATCCATACCGGGACAAAGACCTGACGCAGATAAAACGCGAACATTGATGGGACGCTCATCACGGCCGTTGCAAAGTCCACCGCATCCTCAGGCGGGCTCGAAAAGCTGCCGAGTATGTTCAGCCTCAGCAGAAACCACGCGACGGCTACCGCGGTCAGCACGAGGAGCGGCATCTTGTAGTCCAATGGCTTGTTACTATCATGACCGGGCCGAACCAAAAGAAAGTAGTATAGCGGCAGGCAGAGGACGCCTATCTCTTTCGCACCGAGAGCGAGAGCATAGAGCAGGACCATCAAGGCAAGATGCCTGGCAGAACGTGAGCTTGCGTAGGAATTGGCAAACCAAAGAGAGCCCAAGAGTGCAAGCGAAAAAAGCAGGTCTGCCGCGCTCGAAACCCACACGACGCTCTCGACATGCACCGGATGCACGGCGAATATCAGTACGATCGCAAAGGCGATCGTCGCCGTGAACTCAAGTCGGCGAAGGAACAGAAAAGCAAGCAGCGTCACGCCCATATTCAGGAGCACGCTCAGCAGATGCCAGCCGAATGGAGTGGTGCCAAACAGCCGATAATTCAGGATATGCCATGCTGTCAGCGTCGGCCGCCAGTAGTTGCTTCCGTTGACGGTCCCATCACCTTTGAAAGCCCAAACGTCTGAGGTCAGAGCTTTCCATATCAGGTCATTGTCATGGATCAGTGTGTTCCGCAGAATCTGGCGGGTGTCATCATAAACGAAGTCGCCGCCAAGCGAGTTTGCGAATACGAGGAAACAGACCACCGCAAGCGGGACCAACCATTTGAGTTCGTCACGCATCTTCATGGGTTGACTCATTCTGCCCTGTGTCGCCGCAATACATCAAGCACCCGTTGTCTTGTTTCGGTGTCCGGAACGTGTTGTTCGCTCCACCAATCGATCGTCCCGGCCTCAATGACAGCCCCGGCGTCGACTAGCAGTTCAATCACCTCGGCATGAGCCGGCCTGTGTTCGTTGACCGCTGACCAGAGGGCCTGGCCGAGGACGGTCCCGCCGTAATTGTTCTCGACCTCCATCGACACGCCACGATCGATCAGTAGCGTGATAACGTCGAGGTGTCCGCTCGATGCCGCATAGTGAAAGCCGTTAAGTCCAGTCCTTGTCCCGACGTGCGGATCGACATTGTTGTCGAGAAGATACTCTGCTGTTTTCACACGCCCAAGCATGCAAGCGCACGTCAGAGCTTCTGCCAACAGGCCTTCGTGGCCGACAAACCTTCCCTCGTCGTGCCACGCGGCGATCTGTCGGTCAAAACCATTCGGGCCGCCAAGCAACTCCTCGAGCCGCGAAAAATTGCCCTTGTCGAGATGATAAAGAGCGCGTGTCCAGAGTCCGGCATCCATACGGCGTATCTAACCAAACCTCATCGCGCTGCGTGCTTTCGCTTTTGCGGCCTCGACCTCGCGATCGCGCGGCGGCGACGTGGTCGAGAGCGTGTTGAGCATCTCCTGCGCGGCGGCGGCTACGCGTTTCAGGGCGAGATAGAATGCTTCCTCGTTCGCCTTTGAAGGCTTGTTCATGCCCGACAGCTTGCGGACAAACTGCAGCGCCGACGCGTTGACCTCATCGGTCGTCGCAGGCGGGTCGAAATTGAATAGTGTCTTGATGCTTCTACACATTATTTTGGTGGTATTAATGCCGTCACGACGCCTTTCGCGACCGTGCGGCCATATTCGCGAAGGGCGATAGCGGTTCCCTTTTCCAGCGGTGCGGCCTGTGTTATCTCCATCTCGACCTCGACGGCCTTTTCGCCCGGAGCGGCCTCGGACTTTCCGGCCGGAAAGGTCATCACGCCCGAAAAGCTGCCTGTCCTGATCTCGACCAGCGGTCGAAATCCTGCCGGCAGCGGTTTTGCTCGTCCGCCCTCGGCGGTCGAGAGAACGTGAACCTTTGCCTTAAAGCGTTTGAACGTCTTGATACTGCCGGGCTTTGCGATCACGTCGCCGCGGGCGACTGCACTTTTGTCAACGCCTCGAAGTAGTAGCCCGACATTGTCGCCGGCCTTTGCCTCGGTCAGGCTCTTTCTGAACATCTCGATCCCGGTGATGGTCGTCGGCGTAATGCCATTAGAACCGACGATCTCGAGGGCATCACCGACCTTTACGGCACCGCGCTCGATCTTGCCGGTGGCAACGACGCCGCGTCCCGCTATGTAGAATGAATCCTCGACCGCCATTAGAAAAGGCTGCGGTGCAGGCGTCGGAGTTGGCTTTTGCGAATACGCCGTAAGGGAGCACACGGCAAGAGCGAAAACGAATAAAAGAAACTTCCTCATGTCATTATCCTAATACAAATGAAGTCGGCCGTAACGCGGGCCATTTCCGTGAAAATATCCTCGGTCGAGGTTCGCATTTTCTTCAACACCTTATAACTGTGATCAGCCGTGTCGAGCAGGTGAAGTGTGGCGTGTTGACCGAGCTTTTTTATTACCGGACGAAATAGATCGAGATCATTCAGCGCGTCACGAGTTCCGCTAAGAAAGAGCATCGGAATTTTTATCGCGCTCAAATGTGCGGCTCGCGAATCATCAGGACGATTTGGCGCGTGAAGCGGGAACGAAAAGAGCGCGAGCCCTTTCACTCCATCAAGCGGCGTTTCGCTCTGCGCCGTTGTCGTCATCCGTCCGCCAAACGAATGCCCGCCGGCCAGCAGCGTCAGCTTCGGCTCGAGCCTTTTTGCCTCTGCAACAGCCGCCCGCACCGTTGCCATCGCGGTCTTTGGAGAATCGACCCCACCGCGGCCATGCTCTTTGAATGGAAAATTGTAACGAAAAGTCGCTATGTCCCGCTCTGCGAGATGCTCGGCAATATTCTGCATCGCCGCCGAACGCATATCGGCCCCCGCTCCGTGGCTGAGGACGAGCGCATGCGTCGCGTCCTTTGGCCGCATCAGAATCGCCGATACATCACCTTTTTCAGGCGTTACGAGAAATTTGAACTCCGACACAGTCACTTCGATTTCTCGCGGAGCTTTAGGAAATCCGCGTAGTCGAATTCGCTCTTGATCTCCTCGTACACGAAAAACGCGGATTGTTTCCCAATCGCTTTTACGAGGTTCCTATGAATAAGCTTTCTATTGACCAAGCCGTCCTGCTGTAGCAACCAGACCAGATCGAGTTTGTCCTTGGCCCGCCCGGCGAAATACTTGAGGATCGCCATCCATTCAGGTGAGATGATTTTTACGCGTGCATCCGTCTCAAGCGCGTCTGCGAGAGCCGCTTGGTAAATTGCCGTCAACTCATCGTTACGAACTATCGCGTCAACCTGCACTTCACGTCTTCCTACTTTGACGCAGTAGCTTTCGCCACCAAACGTCAACTTTCTTTTGCTTTCCAGGGGGAGTTTTTCCGAAGCCAGTAGATCTACGTCCGTCGTCGCACGCGTAAAACCATAAATGTGCATAGCGATCCCGCCTGCCAGCGCGCATGCAATGCTATTTTCCTCGGCGATTTTTGCGGCAGCTTCCGCCGCCTTGACGCCGACTTCGGTTGGAATCGATGACCTGATCGATGAACTATTTACTTTGACTTTACGGGGCATCGCAGCTATTTCTCAAAATACTTCCTCAACCCCTGCCAAACTTCGGAATACTCATGCTGCAGACTCGCCGTATCCATTGCGAACTTTGTCGGGCGGATGATGTAGCGGGATTCGAACATGAATGCCAGGGTGCCTTCGAGTTTTTGAGGTTGCAGGTCAGCGTTTGAAGCCTTTTCGAAAGCATCGAGGTCCGGGCCGTGGGCGGACATTTGGTTGTGGAGCGAGCCGCCGCCGGGGACGAAGCCCTCTTCTTTGGCGTCGTACTGGCCGTAGATGAGGCCCATGTATTCGGACATGTAGTTGCGGTGATACCACGGCGGACGGAAAGTGTCTTCGGCGACGAGCCAGCGGTCTGGAAAGATCGCAAAATCGCAATTTGCCACGCCTGCTTCGCCCGACGGCGAAGTCATCACAGTAAACAACGACGGATCGGGATGGTCGAACGAGATCGATCCCATGATGTTAAAACGGCGCAGGTCATATCGGTATGGCGCGTAATTTCCGTGCCAAGCCACGACATCCAGCGGCGAATGGTCGATGTCGCACGCCCAGAGATTCCCGCCAAATTTTGCAACCTGTGTAAACTCGCCTTCGCGATCCTCGAACCACGCGACCGGCGTCTCAAAATCACGCGGATTGGCGCAGCCGTTCGCCCCAATGGGCCCGAGGTCGGGAATGCGAAAATGAGCACCGAAATTCTCACAGATGTAGCCGCGGCATTGTTTATCGTCGGGATGAGGCTCGACGCGGAAACGAACACCGCGCGGGATGACAACGATCTCGCCCGGGCCGGCCTGCAATGCGCCAAGCTCGGTCAGGAATCCTAATCGTCCCATTTCGGGCACGATAAGCAATTCGCCGTCAGCATTGTAGAAGTACTTGTCGGCCATTCCGCGGTTGAGCGTGTAGATGTGGACGCCGATGCCCGTCTGTTCCAGCGGCCCGCCATTTATCGCGATGGTCGTGATGCCCTCGACAAAGTCAGTCGGCTCCGCGGGGATCGGCAGCGGATCCCAGCGAAGCTGATTCGGCGTCACCTCGGCGGCGTCACAGACGCTCAGCCACCGGCCATTGTCGATGCGCTCGAATGGCTTGTGCAACACACTCGGGCGGATACGATACGTCCAGGAGCGCTTGTTCCACGCGCGCGGCACCGTAAACGCCGTGCCCGAAAGCTGTTCAGCATATAGGCCGAGCGGCGCTCTCTGCGGCGAATTCCGCCCGATGGGCAAGGCGCCTTCTACGGCCTCAGTCGCAAACTCGTTACCGAAGCCTGTTTGGTATTTCAGATCCATAGGAAAATTTACCACGAACAAACACGAACAGACTCGAAAAGGAAAGGGTCACATTACAAGACGTTCATGTTCAAGCGAATCTTTTCCGAAATTGAGAAGGATTGCAAGTCTTAGTCCAGTCGCTTTGAGATAATTCAGAACCTGTGCTTTGTGAACTGGGATGATTTTATCAACGGCTTTCAACTCAATGATGATCGAATCCTCGACTAATTATCAGCGCGTTTTCATAAACCTTTTCAAGAAAACCAAACCCCAACTCTTTCCTAACTTGTATCGCAAGTCCGACTAGTCTATACGAAAGCTCCCGATAAACAATTTTATCTTCCATGTTTTATTCGTGTCCTTTCGTGTTTGTTCGTGGCTAAAGATTTCCGCGGCGGCGTTGCTCTTCTTCGATCGAGACAAACAGGGCTTTGAAATTGCCTTTGCCGAAGCCTTTGCAGCCTTTTCGCTGCAGTATCTCGTAAAAGACGGTCGGGCGGTCCTCGACCGGTTTGGTGAATATCTGCAGCAAGTAGCCTTCGTCGTCGCGGTCAACGAGGATGCCGAGTTTTTTCAGGTCGTCGATGTCTTCATCTATCTCGCCGACGCGGTTGGGCAGCTCTTCGTAATATTCGTCGGGAACGCGAAGGAATTCGACGCCGTTATCCTGCAGCATTCCGACCGTGTGGCGGATGTCGCGGCACAAGAGAGCGACATGCTGGGCACCGGCCGAGCGGTAAAAGTCGATGTATTCCTGTATCTGCGATTTGCCGCCTTTGCCCTCGGCGGGCTCGTTGATCGGGAACTTGATATTGTGCTGGCCGTCGCTCATGACGATCGACATCAGCGCGGAATACTCGGTCGAGATGTCTTTGTCGTCAAAGGTGATATAGCGGAAAAAGCCCATTACGTCACGATAAAAATCAGCCCAGACGTTCATCTTGCCGAGCTCGACATTGCCGACGATGTGATCGACCAGCATTAGCCCGACGCCGTCGCCTGCGAGCTCTTGCGAGACAAAGCCGGGCAGGAATGGTCCCGAAAAGTTGTGGCCGTTGTTAGTGTTATATGAAATAAACGAGTGGATCGTATCGCCGTAGGTAGCGATGGCGGCCTTGCGGACAGAGCCGTGCTCGTCCTGCCAGTCGTGCGGCTCGATCACAGGCGTCGCACCGCGTTTGACGGCCTCGTTAAAGGCGTGATCGGCATCCTCGACGTAGAAGGCGATGTCCTTAACGCCATCGCCATGCTGCTTAATGTGCTCCGCCGCCGGATGCTCAGGCCCCATCGGAGCCGTCAGGACAAAGTTCACATTGCCCTGCCGCATCAGGTAACTTGTCGTGGTACGGTTCCCAGTCTCAAGCCCGCTATAGGCCGCGCGCGAAAACCCAAACGCCTTGCGGTAATAGAACTCCGCCTGCTTCGCATTTCCAACGAAAAACTCGACGTGATGAATCTTCTTCAACCCAAGCGGATTCTGGACCGCTGTGTTCGTATCAATTGCAGTGTTTGTTTCGGTGATCATGATTGCTAATTCCTGGTTTTTAGTTCTTTCGCGACCCGAATCACTTCTGTTTTCAAGTCGCCATAGCTGACCGCTTCTGGTTCTGGCGACAGCGAGGCAAGTGATTTCAGGCCTATTTTCTTCTGCGACTTGAAGCTTTCGTTAAGCTGTCGTGCCGGGACAACGTAGAAACTCCATTTGTCCAAATTCATTGGGTCGATTGAATTACTCTTTTCCTTTTCGTAATACAGACAAAACACATAAATGTCGGCCTGTCGTCTTGATTCGTCTGAGGTCGTGTTGGTTTCAGATTCCCAACCATACGTCGGCTTGATCGTGAACTCGGGCCTCGAATGATCGTTCTGCGCCCAAGACTGGCAGTAGGCTGTTGACTTAACTTCGATCTTCGTATCGTCTGGCAGCCGAAGGTCATAGGCGTCCCATTCCTTTCTTACGCCTACCACTTCGCCGAAGGCCGATGCAACAATAAACTCCGCGAGTATTCCCCGTGTGGTATTGCACACCAAATCCGAAACCGCCCACTTCCAAAAATCGCTAAGTTGGCAATCCAATTCACTCCCATTATGCGTAAAGGGTTCGTCACCCCTCTTGCGTTTCACGTCTAGAGCCGGATATTTGAATTTGTCGTTTTCGTTCATCGACAAAGTTACTTTCCGCCGAAGGATTCGATGTACTTCCTCGTCACCTCTTTCAACTCCGCATAGGACGGGATGACGTAGAGCACCGGCTGCATGTCGCTGTAGGTGTATTCGTGATTGACGACCCGTTCCAGGTCGAACGGGCGGCGTTCGACTTTATCTGAGAACGCATGCTCCAATTCGCCAAATGACGAGAGCAGGCCTGCACCGTAGGCTTTTATCTCACCTTCGTGTTCGACGAGGCCAAATTCGACGGTAAACCAATAGAGCCGGCCGAGCTGCTCAAGCTGCTCGTCATTGGCGATGCGTGCTCCGTGGCCGACGAACTGAGAAAAATCGGCGAAATTCGGATTCGTGAACATCGGTATATGGCCGATGGCTTCGTGGACGATATCGGGCTCAGGCGTGTAGGCTGGCTGCGAGTGGTGGCGGATATACTGCGTACAGAGCATCACGCGATACGAGAGCCACGACAGAAATGCACGGGTTTCCACTAAACCTTCGATCGGAGCGAGCCGAAAGCCGGTCAGTTCTTTCAGCCGGCGGTTCATTTCAGTCAGTTGCGGGATCCGATCGGTCGCAATTCCCAGGTCTTTCTTTGCCCGCAGGTAAAAGGGCGACGCGTACTTTTGCTGCAATTCCTCCAGTTCTTCAGCTACATATCGCCAAACGCGCTGCTCGCGCGGGCTATAGTCAACATCGGTGATCTCGCCCGTTTCGCGAAAGCCCTTTGCATAGCCGGCGATGACGTCACGGCGGGCACGATACTCTTTGTCGTTTGCCCCGGGATGGTCGAGGTGAAGTTCGTTGATGTTCTCGAACTTCATGTCCCGAAACTCGGGCAGGTCCTCGTCAGAGACGCGAAAATTCTCGATAGCAAAATCGGTTTCAGTCGTGACGGTCGAAACGGTGTCGGTCAGCATCTGTTTGGCGGCTCCTTTCATGAGGTTCGATGCGAAGGCAAGGACGCTGGTTATCTGCGAACAGATGATTGTAGTGGATACGGCCGGTAATTTGAATAGGCTTCATGTGGAAATACCGCCGACGAACTTAATATCTTTCGCAAATCAGACAACGCTGCCTTATAATCTTAAGTCGTGAGGTTGTCATTAGCATGATCGATGATATCGACCGCAAGATCCTGACCGAACTGCAGCACGACGCCAGAACGAGCTATGCTGAGCTAGGCCGACGTGTCGGGCTGACCACGCCGGCCGTGATCGAACGCGTCCGCAAGCTCGAGGATGCACAGATTATCACCGGCTATCGAGTCGGCATCGACACGGCAAAGGTAGGGCTGCCGATCACTGCATTTGTGCGGATGAGCATTACGGGCGTTGATTACAGCCACATAATCGAGGTTGCAGAGGAATCGAACGAGGTGCTCGAATGCCATCGTGGGACGGGCGATGACAGCTTCATTATGAAAGTGGCCGTCGCCTCGGTCGAACACTTGCAGGAGGTCATCGACCGTCTCACGCCTTATGGGATCACGACGACGACGATCGTGCTCTCGTCGCCCGTAAAGCGGCGCGTTATCGAGGTGTGAGTCGGATCACTTCAACCTTTCAAGAACGCCTTTCCGTTTGATGACGTTCTTGTAATCCCACTGGATCGTCTCGGCCTTTTTGAGCCAGCCTTTTAGGTCTTTCAAACTGATTTGATCGGCCGACGTGTAGGTAATCGACGCGTCTTTGAACTTGCCCGTGCCGGGCTTTAGTTCGTCTTCGCCAAAACTCGCACCGCTCCAGAACATCAGTCGGACGCCCGCCTTTAGTTTGCTGTATCCGACTATCGGATTACCGTCGAGAAACCACACCGGATGAGCGTGCCAGATCTTCTCCTCGGCCTTGGGCAACCCGGCGCAGATCGCACCCGTCAGGGCATCGCAGATCTCGCGGTCGCCCGGCGACTGAGCGTCGTTGTAAGCCTGAATATCTATATTCAACAATTATTTACGAGTCTTGCCTCTCTCAGTGGTCTTGCCGTCGAAATCTTCGTCGTTGGCCTCCGCCTCGGCCTTGGTCTTACGGACGATCCGGTCCTTGTGATGCGACGGGCCGTATATAGTATAGAGTTTTAGGTCTTCGGACGCCGAGAGATTGATAACGTTGTGCTTGGAACCCGAAGGCACTACGACGGCATCGCCGTCCTTGACGTTATAGGTCGTCTTGTCGATGATCACGCGGCCTTTGCCGCCCTCAAATCGAAGAAACTGGTCGTTTTCCCAATGAACCTCGGCACCGATCTCTTCCTTCGGCTTGAGGCTCATCAGCACGAGTTGCAGATGCTGCCCGCTGTAGAGGACCTTGCGGAAATTCTTGTTCTTGAGCGTATCCTTTTCGATGTTTGTTTTGTATCCTTTCATGACTCATTCCGAGCGACGGCCGCATTCCAAGCGACCTGGCTCCTCAATCTCATTATAGACCTTTCAAGCCCAAGAATCTCGAAGACCGACAGCATCGACGGCCCGACGGCGACGCCGGTGAGCAAGGTGCGTGCGCCGTTCATGATAACGCCGAGTTTGGTGGCCTTTTCCTCAGTGAAGGCTTTGACTACGATCTCGATGTTTTCTTCGGTGAAGGCCAGTGTTCCGATGCCCTTCCTTACGGTCGGGCCGCTGACAAACTCCGTCTCAAAACGATCGGCGAGTTCGGGTAGCCATTCCCGAAGGTCGGGGAACTTGTTCAGGTTCTTTTCGACGGCAGCAGGATCAAAATCGTAATCCTCGCTAAAGTAGGCACGGCCTTGCGTCGAAAGATCCTTGAGGGTGAAGAAGCGTGCGCGGATGAGATCGACGGTGCGTTCATACCAGCCTCGATCATCGTCGTCATATTCATCGCGCCATAGCTTATTGGCCTTTAGCTCGGCCTTGACGTGCAGCAGCAGGTCGGCAAGCGGCATTGTGCGGATATATTCGGCGTTCATCCACTGAGCTTTGTCATCGGTCCATCGTCGAGGGTCACCTTCGGCAAAATTGAAGACGGCGTTCGAGCGATGGATGCCTTCAAGGGAGAATTTTGCGACAAGCTCGTCGAGCGAATATATCTCCTGCTCCTCGCTTGCCGACCAGCCGAGCAGTGCAAGAAAATTGCGAAATGCTTCGGCCAAAAAGCCGGCATCGCGATAGGTCGTCATCGAAACGACCTCGCCGTGTTTGCGTTTCGACAGCTTGCCCTTGTTCGGCGCCATTATGAGCGGCAGATGAGCAAACGTCGGCGGCGTAACGCCTAACGCTTCATATATTAGTACCTGTTTGTGAGTGTTCGTCAGATGGTCTTGGCCGCGGATGACGTGCGTGATCTGCATCTCGATGTCGTCGCAGACGACGGCGAGATTGTAGAGCGGATGGCCATCGGAGCGGAGCAGCACGAGGTCCTCGGTCTCGGCGTAATCGCGTTCTTGCAGGCCATAAACCTGATCTTCGAAGGATGTCTTTCCCGTCTCAGGCACCTTGAGCCTGATCGCGAATGGCTCGCCGGCGGCAGCACGGGCGTCCGATTCTTCTTGCGCGAGATCCCGATACGGATTGTCACGCATGTTCTTATCGCCGCCCTGCTGCCGGGCGCGTTCCTTGATCGCGTCCTTCACATTTGCATCCGTCGGCTCGGTCTTGGGTGTGAAATCGCGATACGCCTTGCCTTCGGCGAGCAGTCTTTTCGCCGTCTCACGATGTTTGTCTGCGTTATTTGATTGAAAAACTATCTCTTCGTCAGGTGCGAAACCGAGCCACTCGAGCCCGTCGAGGATCGAGCGGGTCGATTCCTCGGTCGAGCGGGCAAGGTCTGTGTCCTCGATGCGAAGGAGGAACTTGCCGCCCGTATGGCGGGCGTAGAGATAGTTGAACAGCGCGGTCCTGGCGGAACCGATATGAAGATAGCCCGTCGGTGACGGAGCGAAGCGGACGCGAACGTCAGACATAAGGGAAGATTCTCACGCATCGAGCGGCGGAACGCAAAACCGTCATGTCCGCTGAGACGGATCGGAAAGCCGGGCCAGCTGCCTGGAGATGTCGTCTATTCGCTTTAGCACCTCGTGCTTGAACCTCGCGTCCCTGATCTCTTCCTTGCCAAAGACCAGGAAACTGCCATTCGGGTCCAACACGAGCTTTTCGATGTCAGCCGGGCTGTCGTAGCCGTGCTGGTGGGCAATTACGTCGAGATCGCGCGAGGTGATCAGCTCGCGCCTTCTCTCTCGCTCGTTTATATTGCCTTTCTCGATGATCTTTGTCGGCGAGCCCTCGGTCAACGCCTCGATCTTCTTGGATGAGAAATTCAACCGGCCGACGATATAGTTAGCACCCATCAGCGCAACAGCGCCCGCGAGGCCGCCCACAAGCGAATTGTCGGGGCCGATGATCGCATTCTGGACCGTATTTGAAAGCGAGAGAATGACCACGAGATCGAACGGGTTAAGCTGTGCAAGCTCACGCCGGCCAAAGACACGCAGCATTACGATCAAGGCGAGGTAAACGATGACCGGGCGGGCGATCTTCTCGGGCCACGTGACCGTGCTGTCGAGAACGAACAGACTCTGGAGCCATGCAGACGTTTCGGATAAGGCGAGCAATGCGTAGGTAAGCATTCAGGATAAACCTCCGTCTTTGAGCAGATCTCAAGTGCAGCCTTGAGTTTATTCCCGGTCGATGAAATCCAAAAGGGCGTCCATGAGCTAGAAAGGAATTCGTGGGCAAAAGAAAAGCCGTCAAACCCAATGTTTGACAGCCGATCTCGCAAATGATGGCGGAGACGACAGGATTCGAACCTGTGAAGGGCTTTTGACCCTTAACGATTTAGCAAACCGCCGCTTTCAGCCGCTCAGCCACGTCTCCGCAAGCGCCCGTAAGGCAGAGTTCAATTCTAGCGGCAGGGCAAACTTTGTCAAGTTTCGCAGCATCTTACAGCGCACAAACGCGGACGTGCCTCGCTTGACACGCTTGATTTTTGGGAACAAAATACGGGAGTTGTTCGAATTGTCGACTTCGATGAGGTTTTCGTTAACGACAAGACGGCTTTGGAAGGCTGCATTCATGGTGATCGCCGTGATCGCGGTGCCATGCTTTGCCGCGCCCACGGCAAATGCCGAGATCGTCATTGAGAATTCGGGCAGTCTCGGCATCATCAAAGGGCGCGTGCTCGACGAAACCGGCGGGCCCATCGCCGATGCATCGGTCGCGATCTTTCGTTCAGGCACGTCAAAGCTCCTTAAGCAGGTCTCATCGGCCCGGGACGGCAGCTTTCTAGCCCGCATCATGCCGGGCACTTACACGGTGCTTGCCGTCGCTCAGGGATTTAATCCAATGACGCTTTTCGGCGTCGAAGTGGCAAGAGCGTCAGAGCTGACCTACGGATTCAAGCTGGAACGCGCGGGCAGCGGCAATACGCTCCCCGAAAGGCGTCTGGATAAGAACAGTTCAAAATGGCGCATCCGCGCAGCGCAGACTCAACGATCGATCTATCAGAATCGTGAGGGGCAGCCGCTTCCGGCCGACGAAGCCGATCCTGTAGATACCGACGTCCCCGAAGGGCGAAGAAAGGGCCAAACCGTCATCGGCACTTATGCCGCCACCGGAGCAAAAGGCAATTATGCCAGCGTAAACTTTGCGACCGAGCTTCCGCTCGACCGCAAGACAGATATCGTTGTCGCCGGCCAGTTTGGCAAGGGTAATTCGGCACCGGCGAGGCTCGAGACCTTTGTCAAGCTCGACCAGTTTGACGGGCACACGATCAGGCTTAATTCAGCCGTCAGCCGTCTTGGTGTGCTGGCATCAGCGGGTGAGGACAAGGCGCTTGGGCAGTTCTCATTTCAGGCGGTGGACGAATGGAAGGTCCGCGATGGTGTCGTTCTTGTTCTGGGCTTTGATTACGCCCGCTTTCTCGGCGCCGGCAGCGACGCGATGGTCGCTCCGAGGCTGGGCCTGCAGGTCGACCTGAATTCGCGAACTCGCCTGCGTTCGGCGTTCGTACCGCAGACTGAACAGCGTTCATGGTCAGATGCGATCGAACTCGAGGGCCAGTCAATTGCGTTTGCCGAACCGGTCGCGGTCGAGGACCTGTTCCTGGTCAGTAACAAACCTCAGATCAATAAGTCGCGGCGGCTCGAATTTGGTATTGAACGCGTGATCGACGGCCGGTCGAGCGTCGAGGCAAATGTTTTCTTTGACACGATATTCTCGCGAGGCGTCGGCCTCGTAAGTCTGGACCGCGATGACCTTGGCGACGTGCTGCACAATGACCTTGTTGCCCAACAGCAAGGCAATGCCCGCGGCCTCCGGATCGTTTATTCGCGCCGCATCGGAACGTTCCTTTCGGCGGCGGCGGGCTACTCGGCAGGCCAGGGCCAGAGACTTTCAGAATCGACGGCCACCGATCCGGCCGGCATCTTCGAGAACGATTTTTTCCAGTCGCTTTACGGCCAGCTATCCGCTGATCTCGGCAACGGAACGAACGTGAGAACCGTTTACCGGCTTTCGCCTCAAGCGACCGTGTTCGCGATCGATCCTTTCAAGGGGCGACTTGCCGTCTTTGATCCGGGCCTCAGCGTTTATGTTACGCAGTCGCTGCCGACCTTTGGCCTGCCCTTCCGTGCGGAGGCTATGGTCGATGCCCGAAACTTGTTTGACATCCAGTCCGGCGTCACGGGTGAAGAGAGTTCGCTGCGGCTGAACGGCCAGCGTCGGATGGTGCGCGGCGGGATTCAAGTCAGATTCTAGCTCCGCCGGGCGTCCAAATTCTCGGATTCTAAGCAAATTGTCGTATAGATCGTATATTGAGCAACGGCGCGCTGAGGCCTTGCTGCGGTATTATGCCCGAAAATGGGCATTTTTTGCAGGCAGTAGTGCCCGATCTACTGGAACGCATTTTGCGTCATAAACTCAACCGGTGAAGTACGCCTCGATGTCATGAAAGAGAAGATGCTGACAAGTTGGAGCCTGGTCTGGCTGCTTGCGGCAGTTCTGCTCGTCACGGCCGGGGCACTAAACTTCTCGCAGAGAGCATTCCAGAACCTGCCGCCGACCGATGGCGTCCGGTGGACGCAGCACGCCGACGGCATCTATGCGGACAAGGTGTTGGCCGGATTCGCCGGCTCAAGGGCGGGCATCGCTGTCGGAGACCGGCTGATCGGTATCGGCCTCGACGGAGAACGAACCGAGGAGGTCACCTCGCCGGCTGACGTTCAGATCTACCTTGACGCCGCGGGCGTTGACGGCGATCTCACTTACTACTATCAACGGCCAAGCTATTCCTTCGCCAATAACTACTATTTTGCCGATCTGCGGCACATCGACTCGGTCCCGCGTTGGACGCCATCGATAGTTTTCCTGGCGATCGTTGGCGTGGTCTGGCTTTCCGTCGGCATCTTTGTGTTGTTTAAGCAGGGCAGCCGGTCGCCTTTCATATTGCATTTTGCGACGGTGTGTTTGACGGCGTTCGTATTTCACGCCTACCGATCGATCGGCCTCGGCAGGGATTTTGACCTCGCGATCGACCTGCTGGACAACATGGCGCTGGCCCTGTTCGTCCCGCTGTTTCTGCATTTCTGTATTCGTTATCCGGTAAGGAGTGCCGTTTTCTCTAGCGAACGCTGGAAAACCCTTGTTCTCTACATACCGGCTGCGGCCTTTTCAGCCGTGCTGGTCTTTGTTTCGATCTTTCCGCAGATCTTTCCCGCAGCGGGCCTTAGTGAGTTTCTGGCCAGGCTGAGCGACCGGTACGACCTGTTCGGCTGGCTTTTCCGGTTCAATTTCTATCATTTCGTCGTTGGGGTCTCGATAGGTGCAGGCATTTTGGTATGGCGCGTCTTTAAGAGCCGCCAGCCGGTCGTGCGCCAGCGTCTCAAATGGGCGATGTGGGGCACTATCGCGGCCATCGCACCGATCGCGACGATGCAGCTCGTCGAACGGCTGGCGATCTCGATACCTAACGACAACTTCAGCACAGCGATCACCACGCTGCCGCTGGCATTGATCCCGCTTAGCTTCGGCCACTCGGTCGTGCGGTACCGGCTGATGGATGTTGACGTGGTCGTCCGCCGGGCCTTGGTGTATGCGCTGACAACGCTTGCGATAGCGATGATGATCGGCGCCGTGGCATTGGGGCTGGTATTCTTCGCTGTCGGCAACAACTTGTCGACGACCGAGATCACCCTGCGAGCCGTTATCGCGATCGTTGCGATGGGCGTGATCGTGATGCTCAGCGAGCCGCTCAAGAAATTTTTGCAGGAACGCGCCGACCGATTCTTTTACGGTGAACGATACGACCTTAGGCAGGGCCTGCTTGACTTTGGGAAGACACTCTCCGCGACGACGGCGCTTGACCCGCTGCTTGACGGCCTGATCGAACGGCTCCGGCAGGTGCTGGATGTCGAGAAGGCGGCCGTCTTTATCGAAGATGAGTCGGCGCCCGAACACTACCGACTCTCACGCTCGGCGGGCCTCAGCGAGGAATTTCGCATCCCTGCCGATTTTCGCACGATGGTCAGGCAGAAATCGGCGGCGACAGGCGTTGTTCGCGCCGATGAGTTTGATCGCCCTGACGCCGATGCTGCGAACGGTGACGGTAACGGGAAGAACGGCAACGGCAAAGCGGTCATTCGTCAGGAACTGCATTACTTCGTTCCATGCGTAGTGGGCGGCAAGATGGTCGCCGTGATCGGCCTCGGGCGTGCCCGCGATGGCTCATTGCTGTCGAGCGAGGATCTCGAGATACTGCGCACGATCTCGGGCTATATCGCCGTCGCGATCGAGAACAGCAGGCTCTACGGTCAGCAGCGAGAACATACGGAAGAATTGGCCCTGCTAAAAGAGTTCAATGAATCGATAGTCGAATCGGTAAATGTCGGGCTGCTTGCTGTGGATGAGAACGGGCAGATCACGCGGTGTAATTCGACATTCGAGGAGATGATGGGCCTCATGCGTGACGAGGCGGTGGGACGGCCGGTCAATGAGGTATTCGATGCGGACTTCGCACTGAATATCGAGAGCATACTGGGCAAATCCAGATGGCACCTCACCGAGATCCGCAATGCCTACAAGATGCATACCGCAGACAAGGCGGGGCGGCCACTCATCCTGAACGTCGCCGTCGCGCCGCTGCGTTCGGTCTCAAATCAGCAGACCGGGGCGATCATCGTGCTCGAGAATGTCAGCTCAAGGGTCAAACTCGAAGAGACGCTTCAGCAAAGCGAAAAGCTCTCGAGCATAGGCCTGCTTGCCGCCGGCGTTGCCCACGAGGTAAACACGCCGCTGACGGGCGTATCAAGCTACACACAGATGCTGCTCGGCATGATCCCTGAGACCGACCCCAAGCACGCCTTGCTTCAGAAGATGCAGCGGCAGACAGATCGCGCATCAAACATCGTCGGCAATCTGCTCAATTTCTCACGTACCGGCAATTCGGAGGAGTTTGCCGAGCTCGAGATCGAAAAGCTGCTCAATGACACGCTCCAACTGCTGGAGCCTCAGCTTCGCAAATCCAACATCGAGATCATTAAGGACTTCACCGCCGAGCCTCACTTTATCAACGGCAGTGCGGGAAAACTGCAGCAGGTATTTACAAACCTCATCATCAACGCCCGTGACGCAATGGCCCGTGGCGGAACGATCACGCTGCGCACGAAGCTCGACGAGAGAGACGATCTTGTGGTTGAGGTCACAGACACCGGCGAGGGCATTGCGGCTGAGAACCTGACCAAGGTCTTTGACCCATTCTTTACGACCAAAGAGGTCGGAAGCGGCACGGGGCTCGGCCTCGCCGTGACCTACGGCATTGTCCAGGAGCACAACGGCTCGATCGAGGCCATCAGCCGCGAGGGCGAGGGCACGACTTTCCGACTCGTATTTTCGAGAATGCCGTTGGCCGGCCGCCAGTTTGCCGTAAGCTAAGACGTTTCGTCGCGGCGTTCCCTCTTCGCCGTCCGCACGAACCAGATCGCAGCAAGAAACGCCGTGAACATTATGGCAGCGGCCGTCCAGTACGTTCTGAACACCGTAAAACGGTCAACCTTATTTACGGAATTATTGAGGAGTATCCCGCCTATCGTCGGGCCAAGGGCCCTGGCCAGGCTGGCACCGGACTGCATCACGCCCATGGCGCGGCCTTGCTGGTGGACCGCGGCGTTCTTGGATGCGAGGCTGTTGAGGGCTGGCGTCGCAAACGCATTCCCGAACGACAGAAATGTCGAAACCGCAAGTAGGCCCAGGAGGCCGCCGTTTCCGGGCGATGTGTAAGGCATGGCAAAGAGACTGGCCGTCAGCACAAGACAGCCAAAGGCCGCGAGGCGTCCCTCGCCAAATCGGCGTGCCGCAACACCGAAGACCACCCCCTGCATAATGATCGCGATGGCACCGACGTAGGCAAACAGATAACCGTTCTGCTCGGCGTTGTAGCCAAAGATGAACTCGGTGAACAGCACGAATGCGTAGGTCATGATCGAGAACGCCGTGATGAGAATGAAATAGGTGACGGCGACCATGCGAAAATGCGGTTCACGCAGCGTTTCGAGTGCTCCGGCGATGCGGCCCTGATGCGGCGTCCCGGCCGACCTGTGCTCCGGCTTGAGAGATTCGGGAAGGATGAAATATACGGCCACCGCATTCAGCAGGGACAGCGCCGCCGCAAAGTAAAACGGCACCTGTATGCCGTATTTGCTCAGGATCCCGGCAAGGGCCGGGCCGAGGATGAATCCGAGGCCAAATGCCGCCCCAAATAGCCCCATGCCGCGCGCCCGGTTCTCTTTCGTCGTAACGTCCGCGATATACGCCTGGGCCGTAGAGATACTGCCGCCCGTGATACCGCTGATGATGCGGCCCACAAAGACGAGGAACAGCGAATGTGCAAATCCGATAACGAAATAGCCCAGCGCCGAGCCGAGCAGGCTCACAAAGAGAACCGGCCGGCGGCCGTACTTGTCAGACAGCACGCCAAGCACCGGCGTAAAGAAGAACTGCATCCACGAATAGATCGCCACCAAGAGCCCGATCACAAACGGTGACGCCCCGAACGGCTCCGCCTGCGAGTAGAACGGCAGGATCGGGATGACCATCCCAAAACCGATCAGATCGATAAAGATCGTCGTAAAGATCAGGATAAGCGGGCCGGTGAAGAATTTGTCCTTGACCGGTTCCTGGTTCTCTGCAGACTGCATCTTGTAGTGTTTGGTGGGGCATTGTCGGCTTAGGATGCCCGGATATAGTAAGATAGCTGACTAGTTACGATATCATCTCGGGTCGGCACAGAGAAAACGGCCCGTGGTGTCGATCCGCCACCGTATGCACGTCTTTCGCCCGCCGATCGCGGCCACCATCCTATTTGTGCTGTTCCTGACAGGTTGTCCGAATGGCCCACGTCCGAACGAGAACAACGTGAGTTCAACTCTCGCCGACGTACCGTCAGTCCGGTTAAATTACAAGTACGAGGCCGACGTGCCTGCGCCGAGCATCGATGCCGGCCAGAACGCCGCATCTGTGCGGAATGCGGCCGTGCAGGCCGATTTTGACGGGCGACGTCCGGCTGAGATCCTCGACCGCACGTTGACGGCACCCGATGAGAAGTCAGTCCTGGCGATCTATCATCGTCTGTCGGATCCGGCAGATGAGTATCGCCTCGATATGTATCTGCCGGACGGCAAAGTCCTGAAGCCGATAACGCCGGATACTATGTCAGTGGCATGGCCCGAGGCGATCGTTTGGTCGCCTGACTCGTCGGCCGTTGCATTCGCCGCAAGGACACGAACGCTCCTGCCGGAGACGTCCGACACAGGTGAACGCGGCACAGTCCCGGCCGCGGCCGCCATCCCTGAGTCTGAAGTGCTGGGCAATACCGCGCCCGAGGCCGTATCCGAACCGTCGCCTTCGCCTTCGCCGTTGCCGCCGCCGGCAGCATCGAGCGTGCTCACGTTCGCGACAGAGCAGATATATCTTTGCGGAGCTGACGGTAATGGGCTGAAGGCGCTGACCACGAATGACGGCCTTAAGTACTTCTACTTTGCATGGTCACCCGACAGCACGATGCTCGCTGCACTTGCGACGACGGCACGCGAGTATCAGGCATTCGAGACGCGCCCCGCTCAGGCTACGCCGACACCCAAGCCAAAAACGGAAACAGCCCCACCGCCTATGACCGTCCGGCCGTCCGTGGGCAGGCTGAGGATCGTTGATAAGAACACCCGCGAACGCCGGCTCGATGATGCCGGCACCGCCGTCAAACCCGTATGGTCGCCGGATTCGAAGAAGGTAGCCGCTGCATTCTCACGCTCCGTCAATCCGCCCGACGTAAAGCTTCCGGCCACGTTCGACGCTCAGATCCGGATCTACGACGCGACCGGCACCAGCCCGACACAGGCTGCGATCCCACTGCGGCTGCCGCTGCTCTTGTCATCGCACGCATATGATCGCGGCTCAACAGGCCAGCCGTCGAATGGCCAGGAAGAGCCGCTGACAACGCTGCCCGACATCCGCGAACTTCGCTCGCTCGGCCCGATCTCCGAGATGGCGTGGAACGCTGAGAACATCCTCTACTTCAAGACGACGCTAACCCTTCAGAAAGTTGGCGAACCCGATACGTCGCTCGGCTTTGCGCGGTGGCACCGCCTCATTCTGAGCCAGCAACCGCCGCAGGCCGTGAAATAGTATGAGATACACATCTATCGCCGATATCTATTCGGCCAACAGCACGATCCGCAGCCGGCTGCTCGACACACTTGGCGAGGTTACGGACGAAGAAGGCAAGGCCATTCCGGATGGGCAGAAATGGTCGATCCAGCACATCGTCGAGCACGTGTGGATGGTCGAGTTTGGCACGGCCCGGATCTGCGAACGCCTGCTGGATGCCGCAAAAGCGGATGGTAAACCGTCGGACGGCAGCTTTGCCCTCGGCCCCCAGTTTGGCGAGCGTGCGGCCGAGATCGCCGTTACTCGCGTCGAAGCTCCCGACCGCGTTCAGCCGACCGGCAAGGTGCCGATCGCCGAATCGCTCAGGAAGATCGAGGAAACCGGAGTTGCTCTCAACGCTATGCGAGACGATCTTGAGCGATTCGACCTCGCGGGCCACACCTTTCCGCATCCGTTCTTTGGCGAACTTAACGCCGGTGAATGGCTGGTCATGGCGGGGCTTCATGAGCGGCGGCATTCCGAGCAGATCGGGCGGCTCATCGGCCTGATCAGGCAATAAAGATCCCCGGCCGAACGGAGGGTGGTTCAACCGGGGATAAGAGCATCGGACTGATTCATCATAGCGACGTGGCTAGTGGCATACCCGATGCATGACATTCGATGGCGGCAGGCCATCTCTGGTTGTCAAGAACGACGGCCCCGATGTGTCGGGGCCGCCGGTTTTTGTTCTTACCGAGCGATCAGAGGAATATCGCCATTCAGACCGAACTGGAACATCTGAAAGCTGTTGTCAGCACTCCTGAGAATGTACCAGTTGCCATCTGAAGGCCGGAATACCGCTATGTCGGTCACGCCGTCACCGTCGTAATTCCCGGCAACCGGAATGTCCGTCGCCAACCCAAAATAGGTCGCACGATAATTGTCCGTTGAGCTAAGCCACGTGTACCAGATGCCGTTCGATGGGCGGAAGACGGTGATATCCGTCTTTGCGTCGCCGTCAAAGTCACCTGCGACAGGCATGTCACCGGACTGTCCCCACTGACGGGCCGCAAACTGGCCATCAGAACTGCGGAGCCAGTACCAGTTGCCCTCGGCGGCACGGAACACCGCTATATCATCGCGGCCGTCGCCGTCCATGTCCGAGACCATCGGCTTGTCTGCGGAGTTGCCAAACTGCGTAACGATATGGCCTGTGCCGTTGCTCTTGCGGATATACCACATGCCGGTCGAGGCACGAAATACCGCGAGATCAAGGCGGCCGTCGCCGTCAAAATCACCTCTGACCGGCGTATCGCTCGCAAGGCCGAACTGCGTCGTCGTAAGGCCGCCGTCGGAACTGCGTTTGATCTCCCAAACGCCCTGGCCCGCGACATCGCGATACATCGCGGCGTCGGTCTTGCCGTCGCCGTCATAGTCACCGGAGACGATACGGTCGTTGGCACTGCCGAACTCGAGGGCCATGAAGCCCGACGGATTCTGGACATACCACGAACCTGTGGACGGACGGAACACCGCCAGATCGTGGTTGCCATCGCCATTAAAGTCGCTTTCGCTCGACTGCTGTCGGAAGAGCCCTCGGATCTCGCCGTTCGGGTTGTTCAGGCTCGTGATCACCGCCGTCCACAGTCCTGCCCTGAGCATCTGGACCTGGACCGGTGTAACCGCGAACGTGACGGAGGCAAAGTTGCCATTCAGTCCGCCGGCCACGCCGAGATTACGGATCGTGATCGTCGAGCCGATCGCTGTCTCGATGCGTGCACCGGTCTGATTGCTCGACAGATTGTGAAACTCACCGAATACGGTCGCCTGCGTCTCATCGACACTGATCTGTACCTTGAGTTCGCCGTTTGCGGCCGTCGTGACGGGCGGCGTCATGCCGTTGCCATTCAGGTGCGATTCAAAGAACCGGCCCATCGACGGGCTCGGGCTTGCGCTCGGGCTCGGGCTCGGCGTGCCGCCGGGCGTGCCTGTCGGTGTTGCCGAAGGCGAGGGCGAAGCAGACGGTGAAGGTGAAGGCGTTGCGGTAAAGCCCATAAAGGTCCCTGTTAGGATCGTCGCTCCGCCGTTGCGAACCGCTAGTGTCGAACCGGTGACGACGTTTGGAACAGTCTGGCCATTATCGCTGCGAAGCCGTAAACGAGCTTCTCCGTCACTTTCGAGGGTCATGTTGCCCGCGAGCGTTCCGTCAACATCCACGCCGAGCACGGTTCCGGCCGGCAGATTGATGCGATCGACGCGGACCTCGAGTTCGACTCGGCTGCTGTGGACCTCAAACTCGCCGAAACCAGTCGGGACCACGCCATTCAGCGTCGGGCCGCTCAGGCCGGCAAAGAGGTTGCCGCCATTCGGCGAGGGCGAAGGATTCGGGCTGCCGCTCGGGCTGGGGCTCGGGCTCGGCGTGCCGTTCGGAGTGCCCGACGGTGACGGGCTCGGCGTGCCATTTGGTGTTCCCGAAGGTGACGGGCTCGGCGTGCCGTTCGGAGTGCCTGACGGTGACGGGCTCGGGCTGCTTGTCGGTGTACCGGTCGGCGTCGGGCCGACGTTTCCAAAGACGCCGTTTACCACGACCGCCGATCCGTTGCGAACCTCAACGGTCGAGCCATTGTTTACCACGGGCACGGCCTGGCCGTCTTCCGTGCGGAGCTTGAGCTTTGCCTTCTGACGGTCATCGACGGCCATATTGCCTATCGCATTGCCATCGACGAATGCCGTGAGAACGGTGCCCTGCGTCAGGCTGAGATCCTCGGCCTCGACCTCGATCTCGCGATTACCGCTCTGATATAGCTGCCACTCGGCTTCGCCGTGCGGGTTCGGGCTGCCGCTCGGCGATGTCAGGGTCGCGCTGTGGACCAAAATAACGGGCGTGCCATCGGCCTTTACGCTGTTCATTACGAACGGGACCGACACCCACGCTGCGAGCAATGCCACGATCATCGCGGCCCTTGCATAATAACTATTCTTTTTGACTGTTCTTTTCATTTTCTACCTGCCTAAGTTCTGTAAATTACCCCTAGCTTGGGGTGTCGTCAGAAACACAGTGGCCGGCGGCCAGTGAAAAAGACAGTAGCTCGAAAAAAAATAGAAAGAGGCCACGCTTTTGAGGCGTGGCCCTTATCTGGCTGCGGTCCACCTTAGGATTGACGACTGTCCGTGACGGACCGGAGCCGGACTACTGCGAAGGGATCGGGCAATTGAAATTGTTGGTAACGGCGCACAACGCATCGACTCGCTTAACGCGGACCTCGCCCCAAGGCGGGATCGTGACGTCCGACCGACGAACCGCTGTCTCTTTTACGTGGTCGAGCAGGTCGTGCGGCGTTGGAAATGTCGTCGGATATCTCGCCTTGACCAAAGCAGTAATGCCGGCGACCATCGGCGCGGCCATTGACGTGCCTGACCACATTCCGTATCGTCCGCCGGGCAGGGCACTTACGATCTCTTCACCGGGAGCCATTACATCAACCCAGTCGCGGCTGTATGATGAAAAGATCGCCAGGTTATCGTATCGAGTCGTCGCCGCTACCGAGAGCATGCCGTCACGCTGTTCGGCGGCCGGAAATACCTCAGTAGTATCGCCGCCGTTGCCCGATGCCACGGAAACGGCCAAGCGGCGTGTCCCGATCGGGAATGTTGTCGGATTTGGCAAGCCATCGAGGCCGTCGAGCAGCTCGTGCAATACCCGTGCGTCTTCCGGAAATCCGATGCTGAGATTGGCGACATCGGCCCCGTGATTAGCGGCCCAGATCAGGCCGGCGGTAATCCGCCAGAGTTCGCCTGAGCCATCGGGGCCAAGTATGCGAATGGGCATTATCTTGGCGTCAGGGACGATCAGAGCAACTATGCCCGACACATGCGTGCCGTGGCCGTAGGACGGATCCTGATGGATCACGCCGACCTCGCTTGGATCATTGTCACCGTCGACAAAGTCCCAACGGTCGGCCACCGGCACCAGCCGTCCATCGAACGCCGGATGCGTCAGGTCGATGCCCGTATCGAGCACGGCAACGACGATCGGCTGGCCGTTATCCACACGAAGTCCTCGGGTGCCGGCCGCCTCAAAGGCCTGATTCAGGCGTATCCTGTGCGGAAACCACTGCTTGCCGTAGCCTTTTACGCTGCCGCCAATGGCCCACGAACGGCCGATCGCCCACGAACGTCCCTGTGTCCAATCAAGGCCCGGCCGCTCGACCTGCGAAAACTTGCGGTTGACCTCGGCAAAGATAATGCGGGCGTCAGGCGGCGTGGTCATCGCCGTAACGACCTGCGTCGGCGTCTGTCCGTTTATGATCTGAAGAAGATATATCGGCGGCGATGCAACCTGAGAGATCGGCGTCGGGTTGAGTCCATACTGCGCAGCTACGGCGGGCAGATCGGCCGCGTTATTCAACTGAACGATGACCTGATCGACGACGCAACTGCAATCCTCGCCACGTCCCGACTGGCCGAATGCTGCGGCGGTCCCGGTGAGCGATAACGCTGCCCAGAGGACGAAAACGAAATTCAAGTATTTCTTACTGCCGGTCATTACTACCTCACTACGATCTCAGGCGAAATACATCGCCGCCATGACCACAGTGTTGCCAATTTTATCAAAAAGACACGCTGGCGAAGAATCTCTTACCTGCCGACCGCGATGAACGGTGACCAAAGGAATGGATGCTCGCCACGGGCAATGAGTTGGAGTTGGGCAGCCCTCAGCGAGGCTGACGGCGAGAGGCCGGCTGTTACGCCGGAGTAGAATGATCTCATCAACTCTGATGCGGCCCGATCATTGACCGTCCACAGGCTGACCACCAGCGATGCCGCACCGGCCGACAGGAAACCACGAACGAGGCCGAGCAGCTCATCGCCCGCACCAACTTTGCTCATTCCGGTCTCGCACGCGCTTAGCGTGACAAGCGAGGCCCTAATACGTCGGGAGCATATGTCTTGGACGGTCACCCAGCCATCGGCCAGATGCAGGCTTGAGAACATTGGGTTATCGCCCCTGAACTCGCCGTGGCAAGCGAGGTGAATGAGGTCGTGCCGGACGGCGTTTGTCGTAAACGCCTCAAATGTTGCCCGCTTACCGCTAAAAGTGTCGCTCATGGGCAAGGCCTTGCTCAGGTCTTTGGCCTCACGTTCGGCCATCGGTATCCGATCGTCGGCGTAGCCCATGACGAGCGATGATCGTGGTTTGAGCACTCTTTTTGCCTTTAGCTTCGCCCACACCGCGGCGCTCGGTGCATACACGGTCTCATGTGTTTCGACCAAGTAACCTTGGCCGTCATGGAGCGCGTGAAACGGCACATAATGCAGCACGCCGACGGGGACGATAACGAGCTCGCTGCCAGCAAATCGGTCGGCCAACGGCCTCAGAAGGAGATCGTATAGACGCATCAGCGACCGATCCGCCCGGAGCTTCATTTGTTCCGTATATCGCGACAGTCGCTCACCGCCGTAACGCTGCGTCTCAAATTGAAAGTGCATCTCGTCGAGCAGCACGCGGACGTCAACGAGAGAACCAAGCCCTGCTACGTATCTCACCTTCTTGTCATCCACGACAAATGCCGAGACGATACCATCGATCTCGATATACTCGACGAGCGTGTGCGAGCCGCCGAGCTTCCGCTGTAATTCCTTTAGATCGAGACGTTCATTAGTCTTGCCGCGAACGGCTGTCAGGCTATTGAAGCGACGGATGACGCCGGCGAAAGCCTTCTCGGCGGCAAGGATCTCCGTTCGTAGCCGTGCGGTTTCGCCGCCGTCGTCACGGTCGAGCGTTCGATAGAGAAAGTTGAGTCGCGAGCGTGCATCGTCAACCTGCAGCCGCATTGCGGCAGGCCCCGCGGCCTGCGGTCGCGCATCCATTGCGTCGAGCAATGCGCGCGAGCGAGATCGTTCAACCGTGCGAAACGCCGCGGCCACGCTTTTCTCATCCAGCAGCAGTCGCGTAAGGTTATCGAACGGCTCCCTCTTGTCGCCGAGGAATGCAACACTAAATTCGTCCGCACCGACATTCGAACGCAGGCTCTCAATATCGCGGATAGCAGCTCGAAAATGTCTTCGCGCACCGGCATGATCGTCGGCTTTCAGGGCGAGTTTGCCAAGCTCGTTCCGTATCGACTGCAACGCATTCGTATGCTGTCGGTTCGCCGCCAGCCGCTCGGCCTCGGCAAGTACGCGCCGCGCCTTGACGGCCTCACCCGACGCTGCCAGGGTTCGGCCCGTCAAGAGTTTCACTGTTATCTCATGCCTTGGGTCATCATCGCGGCGCAATACCGGCCGAGCGTCTTCGAGCACTTTACGGGCCTCGTCGAACCGGCCCTCGCTCACCGCCAGATCAGCCCGGGCCGACAGGGCCGAGACCTGCCCGGAATAGTTTCCCTCTGCTTGGAAAAGCTCTTGTGCTCTAGCCAATTCGGATCTTGCGGTCCTGCTGTCGCCCAGCCCCGCTGCCGCTCGCCCGTGGTGAAGCCGCGCCCTCGCCTCCTCCGCCCTAAGCTTTTGCCGCAAAAACTCAAGAACGACGCGTCGATAGATCTCGACGGCCTCAGCGAGCAGGTTCAACTCGCAGTAGATGTCTGCGACCTCGAGGTCGGCCACGGCCGACTGATGAGGCATCCCGAGTTCCGCGTAGCGTTGACGCGATCGTTCGAGATATCGGATCGCTTCGGAATATTGGCCGCGAAGCACCGCAAGATTGCCCAGGCTCGCCTCGATCTCCGCCTCGGTGACCGCCATTTTCAAGGCTTTCGCGGTCGTCAATGCCTTCTCGTAAAAGCGGCGGGCCTTTGCGAACTGGTTCAGTTCGGCGTAGGTATTTGCAAGGCCATTCTCGGCCATTGCAAGCCAATTTGCCTCGTCCGCACGCGTAAAATGACGACGTGCAGCAAGGCCGTAAACCTCAGCCTCGTGATGACGGCCCTGACGCGAGACGACGTTGCCAAGGTTCATCGCAACCTTGCCGGCGGCGAGGTGGTCACGTGTCCGGACAAAGAATCTCAGCGCGGCCTCACCGGCTGCGACGGCCTCGTCATAACGTCCCGGCATCGCAAGAGCGAGAAGCTCGGCCACGCGCGTCTGTGCCGCATCGTTGTCGCGGCCCTGGGCTTGGAACATCTTTGCAGCCTGTCGGAGTGCCGTCACGGCCCGCTCAAACCCGCCGCTTGTGATCTCAGCGATGCCTGTGATCCACTGCGCGATGGCGGCAATGAGTGGCGAATCGTTGACGGCTGCCAACACCTTCGCCGCGGATGCCGCTCTCTGTGCCGTGATGGGCTCATTCGTCCACGACGCATAGCAGATATCGCGGAGTTCAGTGGCCAGCCGCTCGTCGGCAATGGAGCGATCCCTACGGAGCAGTCGTTTGCGCTCGCCGTCGTTTGCAGCCGCGATCAATAGTTTTGCGAGTGCCGATCGACGCATCAATGCCGATTATACAATGGGGAAAAGGCGAAGGTTTCGCGCGTCCCTTCGCCTTTTGGTGGATGGAATCAGGAGGTGACTAACTGAGGATGATCTTCTCAATAAATATCTCTCTGGCGTCGCCCTCTACGGTCAGGCTGTATTCGCCGGTCGGGACGCTGCGTATTACAAATCCGCCATTATCATCGATGTCTGCACGCAGATCGCCCAGCATCACACTTCCGCCTTCAAAACCATCACCTAGTATCTGTCCGCGGACATCAAAACCTTTCTCGGCCGCCGCTACACGCAGGTCGATCGCATTTTCGCCGGCCTCAAACAACATCTGCCGGGCCTGGCCGCCCGTTGCTGAGCGTTCGCCGAAAGCGGCACGCCCGGGAGCAAGATCGACACTTAATACGCCGGCGATCCGCTTAACGAGCGACGGAGCGTGCTCAACAATGCGTGTGCGGTAGAGGCCTTTTGCAAACTGCGTCAGTTCTGCCGGCGCATCGACCGCATTATCGGTCTGCATCCGTCGGATGATGTGTTCGAGTCGTTGTTCGGATGTTCTCTTCATTGTTCGCCAGTGGCCCAATTGCCCTTGCTCCATTCAGACAGTGCCGATGTCACTAAGAAAAAGACACTATTTCATCAATTCCTTTTCGAGTTTCTTCAGGCACCGCGACCTGAGCGGGCTGATGCTCGTCTCACCGACGCCGATAGCAATAGCGACGTCAGCGTAGCTTGCCGACGGATCTGTCAGGTAGATCATCGACAAGATCGTCTGACATCGTTCCTCTATCTTCTTTAACGCCGCTCGGATCAGGTGCTGTTCCTCAAGCTCGATCAGCATTTCGTCCGCCAACGGGCTTTGATCGCGGATCGCGGCCATCTCGGCCTCCATCTCTTCTTCGGTCTCGGGTGAATAGTACCCCTTTTGCCCGCGGATAATGCCCCACGTCTTGAACTTTGCCGTCGTGACGATCCAAGAGCGGATGCGGTCGGGCTGCTCGATGGCGTCGATCTTTTCGAGCAACGTCACAAAAACTTCCTGAAAGACATCGGACGCCTGCTCTTCCGAAAGCCCGGCACGCCGCGGGATCGCGTAGATCAGCCGCTGGTACTTGTCCACAAGCTCGTCCCAGGCCGCCTGCTCGCCGGCGCGGCAGCGTTTCACGAGTCGGGCGTCGTCGCTGCCAATGCCGGCAGCGTCAAATTCGACCTCGAGACGTTGTTCTGGCGATGTCGTCACGCGTTGAGACCAGATTTTAACCGATTCTGTCGTATAATCGCATTTTTAGGATGACTTCGTTGAGAGGACATATAGACCGCGAGATCGCGCTGGCCGCGGCGAGTGAGGCCGAGGGCGATCTTGCGTCTGCATTAGGTCATCTCGAACGGGCACACGTTCTCGGCCAGGCGATCACCGTCGAGCACACTCGTGTCCATTGGCGAATGCTAAAGCTCGGCCTGAAGATGCGTTCGCCGCGCGAGGTTTGGGGCCAGGTGATCCGCATCATCGGCGCATCGACAAAAACACCGCTCGGCATTTATCCGGCCGGCAACATCGGTAGTTCGAGGGCTTGGTTCTTCGAACAGATGCCGGTGCCACGCGACTTGCAGGAACTTCTTGATAAGGACAGAATAGTAGACACAAGTGCGGATCTTTAGCCTTTTCTTCATACTCTTTACTTTTGTCCTTCTGACGCAGCCCTGTCAGGACATCGCGAAGGTACTCGCAACGTGCGAGAACGAAGAAACGCTCATCGAGCACGTCGAACGGACCGATGAGAGTCGATCCGGGACAGACCTCTGTTCGCCGTTATGTATTTGTTCGTGCTGCAGCGTCCCGGTTTCAGAATCACGCCTCACAATTGTTGTTTTGCCGAATCCGGCCGCCGATTCCCCTGGCGGATCGCTCGAAGACTACGCAAGCCCCGCATCGCGATCGTTCGCTTCCTCCATTTGGCAGCCGCCAAGAGCCTGACCTGACATCACAACTGCGTTTTTTTCCCGTTAGACCGTAACGGAAGATTGTTGATCCATATTTCAGGCATGGGATTTATGTATAAGTTTTTTGCTGTTCTCGTCATTGCACTTGGCGCTAGAGCCACCTTTGGCCAAGGCCTCGACTTGGCCGAGATCGTCCGTCGCGCTTATGAGAACAACGGCGAAATAAAAATAGCGCGGCTCGACGTCGATAAAGCGCGAGCGCGGCTGATGCAAAGCGCGCTTAGGCCAAATCCGGCGTTGGAGATTGAACAAACCACGGGCCGCATTGTCGGTTCGCCCGGCGACAGAGAATTCAGCATCGGCGTTTCTGCTCCGCTCGAACTTTATGGTCAGCGACGGCGTCGTATCGCCGTAGCGGAAGCCGAGATCGCTCTGAAAGAAGCCGAGTTGTCCGCGCGCGAACGCGAACTTCTAACACAAATTGTCGCTGACTATATTGAAGCTCTCTCGGTCGCGCGTGAATTAAAAGTTCTCGACGACGTTCTCGAACTCGACATGCAGACCGTTAGGTTTGTGCAGATCAGGGTCAATGAGGGTGAGGCTGCGCCGCTAGAACTAAATCTTTTGCAAACCGAGGTCGAGCGTGTTCGCGCACAGCGGCAACTTGCCGAAGGAAAACTGCGAGCCGCAGTCACAAGGCTAAGATTCTACGCCGGCGTGGCGTATGGCTTGCCGCTAGATCTGCGCGAGGATATCGCGACCGCGACATTGCCCGTCCTGCCCGCGACGCTCGAAACCGGCATCAATGTCGGTCTAAAGAACCGCCCCGAGATTCGGCTTGCATCTCTAGAGGAACAGCTTGCAAACGCAGGCCTGCGTTTGATACGAGCGCAGTCGAAGCCGGACGTTTCTGCAACGGCGCGTTACGCGCAGGGGCGAGAAGGCATTGACGATCCTCGCGGTGAGTTTTTTCAGAGCGACCGCAGTTTGACGTTTGGCATCTCGATCGGCCTTCCCGTTTTCAATCGAAACCAGGGAGCAAAGGCCGAGGCCGAGATCGCGATCCGCCAGGCGCAGGAACGGCGAATATTCGCCGAACAGATCGTCCGGAATGAAATAACGACGGCGTTCTTCCGAGTCGAAGCTGCGAAACGTGCGCTCTCGACACTCGAAACGGCCGTGCTGCCGCGTTCGCGTGAAAACATTGAGACTGTCCGCCGGGTTTACGAGCTTGGTGAGCTAAAGATCACCGACCTTATCGCCGAGCAGCGCAAACTGCTCGACGGCAATCGCGACCTGACGACTACATTAACGGAGCGCTATCGCGCGCAGGCCGATCTTTTGATAGCCATCGGCGCAGGTCCATTCAAATAGGGATTCATTATGCAGGAGAACGAAAGAACAGAGGAAACGTTTCGTCCCGACACGGATGACGCGGAAGACTCGCAACAGATCAAGGTGAAGAGTCGCGTGCCGTTGATCATTGCGACAGTGATTGCTGCGGTCATCGGACTCGGCGCGATCGTTTGGTTTGCAACCCGGACATCGAGGCCGCCCGTAGTTGAACAGGTTGCAAGGCACGACGAGCATTCTGCCGATGAAACCGGCAAGGAAATTCGTCTGAGCGCGGAAATGCTGGAATCTGCGCAAATCGCAACCGAAACCGTGACTTCGCGACCGGCGATCGCGGTGCTCGGCGTGACCGGAACGGTCGAAGCCGATCCGCAGCAAACTCAATCCGTCTCGCCCCTTGTTGCCGGACGCGTCGAACAGGTGTTCGTATCGATCGGCGACCGCGTTTCCGCCGGACAGACGCTGGCGACTATCGCAAGCACCGAGATCACCGAAGCATACGGCAAGTATCACGAGGCGGAAAATCGACTCGACATCACGCGCAAAACTCTGCAGCGCGTTCGCCGCAGCGAGAATCGCGTCGGAGTTCTGCAGGCGAAAGCCCGTCTCGACGAGGCCGAGGCCGCATTAAAGCGAACTCGCCGATTGATCGAGCTCGGCGCCGGGGCCGGAAAAGATCTGATCGCGGCTGAGACTGCGTTCAGGACGGCGCAGGCCGACCACGAATTTCAGCGCAACATCACTCTGAATAAAGAAATTCAGGAGGCCGAAGCCGAAGTCAAAACCGCCGAGATCGATGTCAATCACCAGAAGCGGAGCCTATTGGCGCTCGGCGTGAATATTCGAGCGAGGGACGAAGATGCGCGAGCTATGATCGTCGTCCCGTTGAAAGCTCCCTTGAGCGGCACGGTTTCCGAACGTCTGATCAACGTCGGTTCGGGCGTTCAGGCCGGGCAACAGATGTTTACGCTCTCGAACATTTCGAGCGTGTGGATCACCGCGAACGTCCCGCAGCAGCAGCTTGGGCGCATCCGTCATGGAACGATTGCCGAAGTTACGACAAACGACCAACGATTCAACGCGCGGGTCACATACATCGATCCGACCATAAACGAAGACACGCGAACCGCAAGAGTCCGTCTTGCCGTCGATAATCCGGGCGAACGCCTGCGGCCAGGGATGTTCGTCGAAGTCGGCTTTCAGGCAGGAACCGACGCCGCGACCGGCGAAGAACTGGCTGTGAATTCCGACGCGATCCAGCGCATTGGCGAAAAAACCGTCGTGTTCGTTCCGCGAGAAAACGAAAGCGGAGCGTTCGAAGTGCGCGAAATCGAAGTCGGCGGCGAGGTCGAAGGTTACGCCCGTATCCGAAGCGGTCTGAAACTCGGCGAAAAAGTAGTTACCAAAGGCAGCTTCGTTCTCAAGGCGCAGCTGCAGAAGGGCGAACTCGGCGACTCGCACTAAAACTGATTTTATGATCGACGCAATAATTCGTTTTTCGATCTCGAACCGCCTGATCGTTCTGCTGATGGTCGCGGTAATGATCGCGGCCGGAATTTACAGTTTTAAAAACTTGCCGATCGACGCCGTGCCTGACGTGACCAACGTGCAGGTTCAGGTTTTGACCGCCGCTCCGAGCCTTGCGCCGCTCGAGATCGAGCGGCAGATAACTTTTCCGGTCGAGGTCGCTATGTCGGGCTTGCCGGACATCGTCGAGATTCGCTCGGTATCGAAGTTTGGTTTGTCGGCGGTGACGATCGTTTTTGACGATTCGGTCGATACATACTTTGCGCGACAATTGGTGCTCGAACGCCTGTCGGACGCGCGCGAGCAAATTCCCGAAACCATCGGCTCGCCCGAAATGGGGCCGATCTCGACGGGCTTGGGCGAGATCTACCAATACGAACTCAGATCGACCGACGGAAGTTATGACGCGACGGCCCTCAGGACGATTCAGGATTGGAATGTGCGGCGTCAGTTGCTGGGCGTTCCCGGCGCGACCGAGATCAACAGCTTTGGCGGCAAAGAGAAGCAATATCAGGTTCGCCTCGATCCCGAAAAGCTGCAATCATACGGCCTTACGCTGCGCGAAGTTTTCGCGTCCGTCGGCGCGAATAACGCGAACGTCGGCGGCGCATATATCGAGAAAGGCTCCGAGCAGTATCTGCTACGCGGCATCGGACTCGTCGAAAAGAGCGAAGACATCGAGAACATTGTCGTAAAGACGGGCAAGGAAGGCGTTCCGGTTTATGTCCGCGACGTGGCCGAAGTTGTCCAGGGCGCGACCGTTCGGCAAGGCGCGGTGACGGCGAATGGCGAAGGCGAGATCGTCGCCGGCATCGTGCTGATGCTCAAAGGCGAAAATTCGCGCACCGTCGTCGAGCGCGTAAAGGAACGCGTCGAACAGATCAGAAAATCTCTGCCGAACGGCGTCGAGCTTATTCCGTTTTACGACCGCACGGAGTTGGTCGACCGCACGATAAAAACCGTCGCGACAAACCTCATCGAAGGCGCGTTGCTCGTCGTTATCGTTTTGATCGTGCTGCTCGGAAATTGGCGTGGCGCTCTGCTTGTCGCAACGGTGATTCCGCTGTCGATGCTTTTTGCGGCGATCATGATGCGCATCTTCAATGTATCTGGAAATCTGATGAGTCTCGGCTCGCTCGATTTCGGTTTGATCGTCGATGGCGCGGTGATCGTTGTTGAAAACGCCGTCCGTCGTCGCGCCGAAGCGCAACGCGAAGGGTCGAGCGAACCGGCGACGCGCACGATTCTCGAAGCCTGTCTCGAAGTCGGACGGCCCGTTGTCTTTGCCGTCGCGATCATCACGATCGTTTACCTGCCGATACTGAGTTTGTCGGGCATCGAGGGCAAGATGTTCATCCCAATGGCGCTGACGGTGGTGTTTGCGTTGATCGGCTCGCTGATCTTGTCGTTGACGTATGTTCCCGCCGCGATGACCTACATCCTTCGCGGACGCGTTGCAGAAAAAGAAAGTCCGGTGATCCGCTGGGCAAAGAAAGTTTACGTGGCGGCGCTCGATTTTGTCCTGCGTAACCGTTGGCCGTCCGTGGTGGCGGCGACGGCGTTGGTCGTTTTCAGCATTGCGTTGTTCCCTTTCTTAGGCTCCGAGTTTATCCCTCGACTCGACGAAGGCTCGCTGGCGGTGCAGATACAACAACTGCCGAGCGTCTCGCTGACGCAATCACTGAACACGGTGACCGACGCGGAAAAAGTTTTGCGAGAATTTCTCGAAGTGACAAAGGTTATATCAAAGACCGGTCGCGCCGAGGTCGCAACCGACCCGATGAGCATCGATCTCACCGATGTTTACATAGAGCTAAAGCCGCCGGGCGAGTGGACAACGGCGACGACGCGCGAGGAGCTCGTCGAAAGGATGTCACACGCGCTCGAAGAAAAAGTTCCGTCGGCCGTCTTTAGTTTCTCGCAGCCGATCGAACTGCGCGTTTCCGAGCTTATCTCCGGCGTCCGCTCCGACGTGGCGATAAAATTGTTCGGCGACGATCTTGAAACCCTAAAAGAAAAGGGCGACGAGATCGTCAAAGCCGTTTCCAAAGTTCGCGGAGCCGAAGACGTAAAGGCCGAAGCGACGTCCGGTTTGCCGCAAATGCAGATCAAACCCGACCGCTCGGCAATCGCTCGCTACGGCCTGAATGTCGAAGACGTCAACGACCTGATCGAATCGATCGTCGCCGGCAAACAGGCCGGCATCGTTTATGAAGGCGAGCAGCGTTTCAGTCTCGTCGTTCGTCTGAACGAAGAAGCGGGAAAGAATATCGAGTCGATAAAAAACCTTTTGCTGACTTCGCCGAGCGGTTCGCGCGTTCCTCTTGCGCAGGTCGCCGAGATAAAAGTTATCGACGCGGCTGCGCAGATCTCACGCGAGGACACGCGGCGAAGGATCGGCGTCGAGCTTAACGTTCGCGGTCGCGACATCGGTTCGTTCGTCGCCGAAGCGCAGGATCGCATTGAAAAAGATGTTCGGCTTCCGCCCGGATACTATCTGAAGTGGGGCGGCCAGTTTGAAAATCTCGAACGCGCGACGTCGCGTCTGTTGATCGTCGTCCCCGTAGCTTTGTTCCTGATTTTTGTCCTGCTGTTCACTACATTCAATTCCGTGAAACAAGCGGCGTTGATCTACACGAGCATCCCGCTCGCCGCGGTTGGCGGCATCCTCGCGTTGTTCGTCACGGGAATGCCGTTCTCGATCTCGGCTGGTGTCGGCTTTATTGCGCTGTTCGGCGTCGCTGTCTTGGATGGCGTGGTGATGGTAAGTTACATAAATCATCTGCGCGACGAAGGCCGCTCGGTCGCGCGTGCCGTTCGCGAAGGCGCCGAGGCGCGTCTGCGTCCGATCCTGATGACGGCGCTCGTGGCGACCCTCGGTTTTGTCCCGATGGCGATCTCAACCGGCGCCGGAGCCGAGGTTCAACGGCCACTCGCGACAGTCGTGATCGGCGGACTTCTCCTCTCGACCGTTTTAAAACTCCTATGTCTGCCGATGCTTTACGCCTGGTTCGAGCGCGACGAGGAAGGGGAATTTGAAGGAGTGTAACACATGAAATTGATCGTTGCCGTCGTCAGGCCTATTGTTATCGACCGGCTTGTCATTGCGTTTGAGGACCTCGAGAATTTTCCAGGTGTGACTATCACCGACAGCGAGGGCTTTGGCCAACGTGTCAAAACGCCTGACGACGCGATCGCGCCGCTTCGGCCGAACAAGCGTCTTGAGATCGTGTGTACCGATGAGATGGCTGAGCCTATTGTCGAAGCCATCAGACAACGTGCGAGCACGGGCCGAAAGGGCGACGGCATAGTCATGGTCCTGAAACTCGAGGAATCGAAACTGATCTGACCGGCAATTGTACGAAACAAGACGCTTTTCCCCGTCACACGACGTGATGAGAGACGAACCTGAATTCTCCCGCCGACATAACTCTGTTCATAATATCGGTAATATACGGTTGAAATCCTCCGGTTTGTGATAACATTTTCTTCTCAAACCTATAAGGAATGATGAAGGCGGCAGCCACAGCTCCGTTGGTAGAAGAGACTGCGATGGATAAGTTTGTAGTTCGCGGCGGGCGACCGCTGCATGGAAAGATCGAGATCGGCGGGGCAAAGAATTCGGCCCTGCCATGTTTAGCGGCGACGCTGCTATCGAGCGATACGGTAACGCTCCACAACGTGCCGTATGTGAAGGACCTCATCACGCAGCGACGGCTGCTCGAAGACCTCGGCGCTACGGTGCTGACGCCGGAACTGCGAACGCACAAGATCACGGCAAAGAATGTCGAGATCTTCGAGGCACCGTATCACCTTGTCAAGACGATGCGCGCGAGCGTGCTGGCCCTCGGGCCGCTGCTCGGCCGGTTTGGCAAGGCAAAGGTCAGCCTGCCCGGCGGCTGCGCTATCGGGACTAGGCCGATAGACCTGCATCTGAAGGCGTTTGAGCAGCTCGGGGCAGAGGTCTCGCTTGAATCCGGCGATGTTGTGGCGCGTGCACCAAAGGGGCGGCTTACCGGCAGCACGGTCGATTTTGAAAAGGTCACGGTAACCGGCACCGAGAACGTTATGATGGCCGCTGCGCTGGCCGATGGCCGCACGACCATCCGAAACGCCGCCGAGGAGCCTGAGATCGAGGACCTCGCGGAGTTGATGAACAAAATGGGTGCCCGCATCCGCGGGGCCGGAACGTCAACTATCGAGATCGACGGCGTCGAGGCGATGGGCAGTGCGGAGCATACGATCATTCCCGACCGTATCGAGACAGGGACGTTCCTCGTGGCCGCCGCGATCACGAACGGCGAACTCGAGGTCAAGAATTGCCGGCCCGATCATCTGGTCGCTGTTATCGACCACCTTCGCTCGGCCGGCGTCGAGATCGATGAGGTTAACCAGAGCACGCTGCTTGTTCGGCGTTCGTCGAGTGGGCTAAAGGCCAGGGACGTGACGACCGAGCCGCATCCGCACTTTCCCACCGATATGCAGGCCCAATACATGGCCCTGATGACGCAGGCTGAGGGCGAATCGCAGGTCGTCGAGACGATATTCGAGAACCGCTTTATGCATGCGTCAGAGTTGATCCGCATGGGAGCCGACATTGCTATCTCGGGCAACACGGCTATTGTTCACGGGCCACGGAAACTGATGGGAGCTCCTATCATTGCATCCGACCTGCGCGCGTCCGCGTCGCTCGTGCTGGCAGCCCTGTGTGCCGAGGGCGAGACGACCATCGACCGGGTTTATCACATCGATCGCGGCTACGAGACGATCGTCCGCAAGTTCCGATCGCTCGGAGCTGATATCGAACGCATCAAGGCGGACCTTGATTCCGTGTCCGAAGAGACGGCGGCATAATACGAAGGTTTGCCAACCCCAGGCCGTGTGATTTAATCAAAGTTACAGACCGATGAGCGAAAAAGACTGTATCTTTTGCAAGATCGCCGACGGCCGGCTGCCGTCAACACTTGTATTCGAGGACGATCGCTGCCTCGCATTTAACGATCTTACTCCGCAGGCGCCGACGCACATCCTTATCATCCCGCGCGTCCACCTTGACTCGCTAGACAAGACTGAAGAGGAACACGGGCCGATGCTCGGCCACCTGCTTACGACCGCGGCCGACATCGCTCGCGGCCTCGGCTTTGCAGACGAAGGCTATCGCATCGTGATAAATACCAATGCAAACGGCGGCCAGACCGTCTTTCATCTACACGTACACCTGTTGGCCGGGCGGCCGTTCGTTTTTCCGCCCGGATGATCGAATCTATGAGAGAGTTTTGCAGCATTGTGCTCCTTCTTGGCCTGTTGATCTCAGTAGGCTGTGGGTCAAGGCCGGGCAATACAGACGCCTCGAATGCGAACGCGAATGCCGAGTCGCAGTTTGCCCATATAACTGACGCAAATGTTGCCCTCGCCGAGGGAAAACGTCTGCTCGACGAGAACCAGACCGAACTGGCCATCCAGGCCCTGCAGCAGGCGGTAACTCTCGACCCCGAACTCGCCGAAGGCTATTTTCAGCTTGGCATCGCGTATTCGCTATACGAGATGCAGCTCGAACGAAGCGGCGCGGCGACCGGGCCCGCAAATGCTAAGCCAAACTCACAAAAGGCATTTGAGAGAGCCGTTACGGCTTATAAGAAGTGGGTGGAGGCAAATCCTAAGGATGATGTGGCTTTCTTCAATCTGGGCCGAACATACGCGAAGCTGCTCAAGGATGAAGAGGCAGAAGATGCCTTTCGCCAGGCCGTGAAGCTCAAGCCGGACGACAGCGAGTACCAGATGGAACTCGGCACGAGCCTAATTCGCCTCGCCAAGTATCACGAGGCATTGGGGGCCCTCAAGAAAGCCCTTGAACTCGACCCGTCAAACTCCCGAGCGGAAGAATTGATCGAGGACGCCGAGGCGGGACGCCAGCGCGTAAGCTACGTCGGCCCGCAGAACTCCAACGCCAACGCTAACAAGGCGGCCAACGCTAACGCCAATGTAGATGCAAATTCCAACTCGAACAGCACAGCACGGCCGGCGAATGCCAACACCCGCTCCACGCGAGAGGCCAATACACGGCCGCCGGTAAAGCCTGCAAACAAAGCCCACTGATGCGTCGAAAGAACACACCTCGCCGATCAAGTGTGTCAACTTGACATCCTGCGGCAGAAAGGACACAGTGTCTTTGTCCCCTGAACGATGCAGCAAGACCGGCAAACAACGGCACTGTCGTCTGAACGCAAGCTCAGTATGCAGCAAGCTCGTGAGGCGATCATCGAACGCCTCGCCCGCGACCTGCCAACCGATATTGACCTCGAACGCTTTCTCAACGTCGTCGTATCTGAGATCGGGCGAATGCTCAGCGCCGACCGCTGTGACCTGCTGCAACTCTCTGACGGCGAGGAACTCGTCATCAGCCATGAATGGCGCAGCGACCGAGGTGTCCCCAAGAGCCAGGGCACGACGATCCCGTTTGACGCAGGAAAGCTGGCAGAGCGGCTCGATCTGACGAGGCCGATCAGGGTCAATGACATCTCAAAGGCAAAGGACGCCACCCTGAAGTTCTTTGCAAAGGCCCTCGGCACACGCTCGCTGTTGATAATCCCGATCATCCAGAACGGCCGCGTGCTTGGCCTGATGGGCCTGCACGACACGCGAAAGCCGCGCGTATGGCTCGACGAAGAGGTAGCCTTTCTGGAATCGATCGCCCGCCAGCTCGCCATCGGCTATCAATACACCAAGCTGTATGTCACGCAGGAGCAGGAGACACGGCGGACCAACGCACTTCTCGAGATCGCAAATACGCTCAACTCGCATTCGGACTTTAATGAGGTCGCCGAAGGCGTGATCGAAAGGGCTATCAATCTGGTCGGCGCTGATTATGGTGCTCTTGGCGTCCTTGATGAGACGGGCAAGCGCATCTCGCTTGCGACCTTCAAAGCCGCAGAAGGCATCAAGCTGGGCCGAATGCTTAGGCTTATCGAACAGCACAACAAATCGCTCGACATCGATACCTTCTCGGCCCTCGGCGACCTGCTTCGTGACGGCAAAACGCTGCGGTTGGCAGATTCACAGCTGCCATTGCCGATACGCATCTTTTTTAACACGCAGCTCAAGGGTAAGGCCGCTCTCGTCACGCCCGTTCACGTTGCCGGCCGCGCGTTCGGATTGTTAGGGTTCGTTTGGAGCAAAGAAGGCACGTTTGCCGATCATGACATTGCCCTGATCGAGGGCATTTCTGACCAGATCGGGACAGCGCTCGAACGTGACCAGCTATCGACCGAGGTGATGCGGCTGCGCAGTGTTCTCCACCGGCACAGCGAGCTTGTCGGCCAGGCACCCGCGATACGCCGGGCAATCGAACTCGGACTGAATGTTGCCGATACATCTACGACAGTGCTCGTCACAGGCGAATCGGGCACAGGCAAGGAGTTGATCGCGAACCTTATCCATTACAACTCGGGCCGCGAGAACAAGCCATTCGTCAAGATCAATTGCGGAGCGATCCCGGAAACGCTTCTTGAATCTGAACTCTTCGGGCACGAGAAAGGAGCGTTCACCGACGCACGCGAACAGCGTCAGGGCCGATTTGAAGAGGCCGACGGCGGCACACTCTTTCTCGACGAGATCGGCGAGATGTCGCTGCAGGCCCAGGTCCGCCTGCTGCGTGTGCTGCAGGATGGCGAATTTACGCGGATCGGCGGCAAAAAGGTCATCAAGGCGGACGTCCGCGTGATCGCGGCGACCAATAGCGACCTCGAACAGGCGATCGTCGCGGGCTCTTTCCGAAAAGATCTGTTTTACCGACTCTCGGTCTTCCCGATCTCTCTACCGCCGCTGCGCGAGCGGATCGAGGACATTCATCTGCTGGTGATACACTTTCTCGACAGCTATAAGGAAAAGACGGGCCGCTTCGTATCGGGCATTTCGAAGGAAGCGATGAAGGCCCTCGTCAATTACGACTGGCCCGGCAACGTCCGTGAACTCGAAAATGCCATCGAGCGGGCCGTGATCATTGCTTCGGGCCGCCAGATCGAGGCCGATGACCTGCCTGAGGCCATCTCCCGCGTCGAACTCGGCGCCGCGGCCAACGCTCGGCATGAACGCGCTCTTGCGGCAGGCACGGGACGTGAATTTGCGATCCGTCTCGATCTGCCGTCAGCGATGGACGAAATCGAACAGCAGGTGATCGAGGCAACCCTGGCATATACCGACGGCGACAAATCGTCGGCCGCGCGGTTGCTGAATATCGGCCGTAAAACGCTCTACCGAAAGCTCGAACAATACGAGGCTGGCGAACCCTAACCAAAATATATGTCTGAAGTAAGCATTCAGTGGCTCACGACGGGTTTCTTTGTGCTGTGCTTTGTCGCAGCGATCATTATGGAGATCATTTGGCTCGTTCGGCGAGGCTGGACCCAGACACCAAGAGCGGTCGCATTCGTGGCCTTTAGCGATACGATCGCCTTGTGCGTCGGGTTTTTCGTCCCATTCGTTATCATCGGGACGATCATTGCGCTTGCGTGGAGCGGCGATATCGAGAAGGTTTCCGGCGGCGATGCAACGCTGTGGGCGGCGATTGCGGTAGCGGCCCTCTTCCCTCCGTTATTCCTGTTCCTTGTTAAGCGTTTGTTCCTAAAGGTGTTCCACATACGAACGGGACGTGAGGCATGGCTTTATTCGCTCGCGGTCACATTGCTCTCGATGGCGGTTTCGTTCATCCCACCGGTCATTTTTTACTATGTGATGCGAGCGATCTTCAGGAACTAGATGGATGTAATAGTCGGCACCGCCGGCCATATCGACCACGGCAAGACAGCGCTCGTCAAGGCCCTGACCGGTACCGACGCCGATCGGCTGCCTGAAGAGAAACGTCGCGGGATCACTGTCGATCTCGGTTTTGCCGAACTCACCGTCGGGGATATCCGTTTTGGATTTATCGATGTGCCGGGTCACGAACGCTTCGTCCGCAACATGCTCGCGGGCGCAAGCGGTATCGACATTGCCCTGCTTGTCATCGCCGCCGATGACGGCGTGATGCCACAGACAAGGGAGCACTTTGACATATGCCGGCTCCTCGGCGTCAGCTTCGGCGTCGTTGCGATCACAAAGTCGGACCTTGCGGATGCCGACACGATCGAGCTGGCCAGGTTCGACGCAGCCGAGCTTGTCGCCGGTTCGTTTCTCGATGGTGCTCCGATGGTCAACGTCAGTTCGCGAACCGGTGAAGGCATCGAGGAACTGAAGATAGCCCTAAAGAACGCAGCCGCGAAGCGCTCGCCGTCGCCGCTTATCGCTCGCCTGCCGATCGATAGGAGCTTTTCGATGAAGGGTTTTGGCACAGTGGTCACGGGGACGCTTGCTTCCGGCACGATCAGTGAGGGAGACGAAATGGATCTGCTGCCCACAGGCCGACGGGTGCGTGTGCGCGGCCTCCAATCTTACGGGGCGAGCGTTTCATCGGTGTCAGCCGGACAGCGTGTCGCGGTGAATCTCTCGGGTGTAGAGCGGTCAGAAGTAACGCGCGGGATGATGCTCTCGGCCGCGGGCGTCCTGCAGCCCACACAGATCATCGATGCTCGCCTTGAGGTCCTTGCGGACGCAATACGACCGATCCGCTCACGGCAGCGCGTCCGGCTGCATTGCGGGACAGCCGAGGTTCTGGCCCGGGTCAAGGTGCTCGACGGCTCGGGCGAGATCGCACCGGGCGATGATGCCATCGTTCAGCTAACCCTCGAAACGCCCATCACGGTGGTGCCCGGCGAACGGTTTATCATCCGTAAATACTCGCCACCGTCAACTATCGGCGGCGGAATCGCAATCGATAATTCACCGCCTCGGCATCGAATGCGGGACTTTGGGACTGTCGTCGCCGGACTGCGCCGGCTGGCCGCGGCCGAGGGAATGGCTGAGCGACTTGCACTCATCATCGACGCATCGGGAAAGCGAGGCCTGACGATCGGCGATCTTCAGGCCCGGACCGGCTGGCAAGGTCAGGCCGTGATCGAGGCGCTGGAACAAAGTATTGTGTCCGGCGTGGTCGTGGACGCTTCCGGCGTCCTCGTCGCGGCAAGCGTCCTTACCGAGTTGATATCTGCCGCAGCCGCGGCCATCGATGCATTTCACCGAAACCGGTCGCTGGCACGCGGGCTCGCACGCGAGGAATTGCGCGAAACGGTGTTTCACGGCGCACCTGACAATGTCTTTCAAACCGCAATTGAACAGCTTACCGCCGCCGGAACGGTCATCGCGCAAGGCGACCTGCTCCGTTCGGCCTCGTTCCGTACCGAACTGTCCGCGAAAGAACAAAGCGCAACCGACGCGATACTCTCGGCCCTCGTGGCCGCAAGGCTTGAGGTGCCACGGATAAGCGAAGTCCTTGCCACTGTGGCAAGCAGCACACGAACATCACCGGCCGAGGCCTCGCACCTCCTGCGGTTACTCGTTGAGGATGGAGCCGTCGTTAAGGTAACGGATGACCTCTATTTCGGCGGCGACGCCTTGGCCGAGCTAACCGAGCGAATAAGGCGATCTGCGGAGACGAGCCAAGACCGATCGATCGACGTAGCCCGTTTCAAAGAGCTTGCGAAAGTTTCGCGAAAATATGCTATACCTCTACTCGAATATTTTGACCGTGAAAAGGTGACTGTCCGCCGTGGCGACAGCCGCGTGATCCTATGATGAGAAAGTTCCTGACGGCGTATTGGAGAGACCTGATAATGGCCAATTACGAAGTCGAGCCGTCGCTGCTCGCGTCGCGCGTGCCTCGTGGGACGGAACTCGATCTGAATGACGGCAAGTGTTTCGTCTCGCTCGTCGGATTTATGTTCCTGGATACGAGGGTCCTCGGCGTGCCGATACCGTTTCACGTCAATTTCGAGGAGGTCAACCTGCGCTACTATGTAAAACGCGAGACAGACGACGAGATACGTCGCGGCGTGTGCTTTATCAAGGAGATCGTCCCGCGGTTTGCTATCGCAGCGGTTGCCCGCCTGATCTACGGCGAGCCGTACGAGTGCTGGCGAATGTCACACGTCAGGACCGACGCGGCCGTATCATATGGCTGGACGCAGCAAGGCGTCGCAAACCGCCTGGCCGTTGACATCGATGAACACCTCGGCGTCCCGCCTAGAGGATCGCACGGCGAATTCATCATCGAGCATTATTGGGGCTACACACAGCGACGCGGCACGCGAGTTGATGAATACCGTGTTGAACATCCGAAGTGGGAGCTATTCTCGACAAAAAACGAGGTTATCGGTGTCGATTTTGCCGGGACATATGGCGAGGAGTTTGGCTTTCTCCGTGACGAAACGCCGTATTCGATCCTGCTTGCGAGAGGGTCGGAGGTAGCGGTTTACAAGGGCAAGTCCATCTACTAATGGCGATCATCGGCATCATCGCAGTATCAAGGGACCTCGCCATCGGCCGCGATGGCCGCCTGCCGTGGCATTATTCAGCCGACCTGCGGTTCTTCAAAGAGACGACGACCGGCAACGCAGTCGTCATGGGTGCAAACACCTGGCGATCGATCGGCAAGCCGCTGCCGGGGCGATTGAACATCGTCCTCAGCCGTTCGGGCAAGATCGAAACGCCCGGCGAGGTGATGCGATTGAACAGCGTCGACGAGGTCGCTGAACTCGCCAGATATCTCAACCGCGACGTATTCATCATTGGCGGGGCAAAGACCTATGCCGAGTTTGCTGACGTGATAGAGAAATGGATAGTCACCGAGATACCGGTCGAGGTGCCGGACGCGGATACGTTCATGCCGGAGGGCTTTCTTGACGAGTTTGAGATATCTTCGCTGCACGAACTGGGCGACGACCTGGCCGTAAAGATATTTCAACGGCGGCGGAAGTGATGTAATATCCTCGGAGAAGGAGACAAGACGTTATGATGGGCGGGCGAACGTGGGACGAGTGGATCGACGAATACTCCGAGAGCCACCAGCATCCGGTGAACAAACTAATGCACACATTCGGCATCCCGATGATCGCGCTGTCGATATTTCTGGTCATTCCGTCGTTCTTTGTTGCGGGCCTTTGGCGGATCGCCCTGGGGCTGTTTGTCGTTGGTTGGGTCCTGCAATTCATCGGGCACTACTTTGAAGGAAAGCCGCCCGAGTTCATGAAAGACTATCGGTTTCTGTTTGTTGGCCTGCGATGGTGGATGAAAAAGACCTTCGGCTGATCACTTCTTCGGCTTTGGCACGCGGGTCATCTTTACGGTCACGACGAACTGGCCCCCGTTCTGTTCCGGCGCGTTGTCGTTGACGCAAAACTCAAGTCTGCCGCGTTCGTCCTCAAAATTCTGCCAATTTCCGGACGATCCGGCCGTTACGGGTTGGACATTCGAGAATTTTCCGTCAGCATAACGCGTTCGCATCAGCAATGCTCCGGCCGGGAGGTCGGGAAAGAGCCGACGCGATTTGGCCGTGGCGTCGTTGGTCCCCTTTGATGTGAGCCTCGACTTTACGCCGGCGAGGTCGATCAAGCCGGTGACCTTGGTTGTAAATTCCTCGCGCGGAACAGTATCGATCTCGGAGAGTTGCCAGCCTGAGTTGGCGGCTACGGTGAAGGTGCCGGTCTTTGTCGGTTCGGTCGGCGGCGTGAACGACGGCTTTGGGCTTGCGTTGGCATTCGCGGTGTTGGTGTTCTCGGAAGGCGGAACCAGGCCGACGGGTGACGGTGTTCGCTTGTAAAAATACCAGCCCGCCAGACCGAGGGCAGTGACGACGCCGATCCCACCGACAAGCAACGCGATGACCGCAAGCACGACCGGCCGACTGCTCCGTTTGGGCTGGCCCTGCGTGCCAAACGCTGTCTCTGCCGGCTGCCGGTAGAACCGAGTCTCGACGCTCGGCGTGCCGATGGTTGCGGGGCCGGCGTGCAGCGAATCGGTCGTCTTGTCGAGCTGATTCCACTCAACCGGCAATTCACGGCCGCAGTTCAGGCAAAAAGCCATCTGGTCCGGATTCTCGTTACTGCAGTTAGGGCACCGCCTCATCGCGATAATGATAGCCCATCGGCACGACCGCGACAATGGCCGTTCGTGTCAGGTAAACTTGCCGTATCGTTATGAACGAACCACTGATCTTCGGCCTCGACATCGGCACATCGAGTGTCAGGGCGGCTCTATTTGATGTTGTTGGGAAAATAAGGCCGCTTTCGTTCGCCAAGCTCAAACATTCGTTCACAAATACTCACAGCGGAGGCAGCGAATTCGGCGCCGATGAACTTGTCTCGCGAGTCGTCTCGGCGATCGACTCGGTGCTCAGTAAACATGGACAAGGTGAGATCGAAGCTGTCGCGATAAGCTGCTTTTGGCACAGCCTGATGGGCGTCGATTATCGCGGTAAGCCGACGACGCCCGTTCTCGGCTGGGCCGACCGCCGGAGCCGTCAATACTCGGATGTCCTCAAGCAACGGTTTGACGAGCCGTCGGTCCACGACCGCACCGGCGCGCATTTCCACTCGAGCTTTTGGCCCGCGAAAGTACTATGGCTAAAGGCCGAGTTTCCGAATATCTATAAGCGGACCGCGATGTGGGTTTCCTTCGCCGACTATCTGCTGAGTCAGTTGATCGACCCAAAGGCAATGCCGTTCTTTCAGTTCACCGAATGGGTCGGCGACATCCACATGACCGGTATTCGCGAGGCGTATAAACCCGACCCGTTGCCGATGTTTACGAGCATCTCGATGGCGTCGGCGACGGGCTTGTTCGATATTCACCGCAACTCGTGGGACGAACCTATAATCGGCGCGCTTGGCCTGTCGCACGGAGATCTTTCGCAAGTCGTATGGGGAAAAGATCACAGTTTTCAGCTTCGCCGCAAATACAAACGTCGATGGCGCGCTTTGCAGAATGCCGAGATATTTCCCGCCATCGGCGACGGGGCGGCAGACAATATCGGATCGGGATGCACGACAAAGGAACGCACGGCATTGATGGTCGGCACGTCCGGCGCGATGCGCGTCGCCTATCAGGGCGAGCCGCCAAAGCAGATCCCCGACGGGCTGTGGTGCTATCGCATCGACAGCCGGCGTGTGATCGTCGGCGGTGCGTTGTCGGACGGTGGAAATCTCTACGAACTGCTGAGGGCGACCTTAACAATTCCAAATGACGCCGAAGAAAAGATGCAGCAACGCGGTGCCGCTGCGCACGGCATTACTGTAATGCCATTCTTCTTCGGCGAACGTTCGACTGGTTATCGCGAGCACGGCCGCGGAGCGATTCTCGGTCTTAACGCCTCGCACGACGCCATCGACATCGTGCAGGCCGCGATGGAATCGCTCGCATACCGGTTTGCCGCCATTCGCGACCGGCTAGAAAGCATCGGCAAGATCAAACACATCATCGCCTCAGGCGGCGCTCTGCGGTGCTCGCCCATCTGGACGCAGATCATCGCGGACGTTCTGGGCCGCGATCTGCTGGTAAACTCAACGGCCGAGGCCTCAATGCGCGGCGCGGTTTTGCTTGCACTCGAAAGTCTTGGCAAAATAGAGTCTATCGACAGCTTTTCCGTGCCGGCAGCATCATCGCTGGCCGTTCATCCCGAGTGTCACGCGGTCTATCGCAAGGCTCGAAAGCAGCACGAGGAATTTTATGAATCGGCCAAATATTGACAATAAATGCCATTTTGATAAAGTACTAATATGGCAACAACTACAATGAATGTCTCACTTCCCGAGGCGCTAAAAACATATATAGATGAGAGGCTCGAGGGCGATGGCTACGGAACGGCAAGCGAATATGTGCGTGAGTTGATTAGGGCCGATCAAAAACGACGAGAGGAAGCAAAGCTGGAAAAGTTACTTCTCGAACGGCTCGAATCGGGCAGCGAAACTGAGTTTAGTCTCAGCGATGTTCGTGCCGAGCTCACTAAGCGATTGCGAAAATCCTAATGAAGATCACCTATGACGAGGGTGTATTTGAGGAACTCGTCAATCTGTCAAGCTATCTCGCGGATCGCGACGAAGACATCGCACATGCCTTTCTCGATGCCTGTGACAAAACATTTCAGTTTTTGACCGTTAGCCCATTTGCGGGAAGTCCACGCAAGTTCACTGATTCACGACTTGCCGACGTTAGAATGTGGCGCGTCAAAGGCTTTGCTAAATATCTGATCTTTTATGTACCGCTCGATAACGGAATTAGGATACTCCACGTTTTGCATAGTGCGACCGATTACAACCGGGCGTTTGACGACGAATAACACAAATGGCTACCAAGAAAACCGACCTCGACCAACTTTGCATCAACACCATCCGCACGCTTTCGCTCGACGCTATCCAAAAGGCGAATTCGGGGCATCCGGGCCTGCCGTTGGGCATGGCGCCGGCTGCATACGTGCTGTGGACAAGATTCCTCAGGCATAACCCGAAGAATCCGAGATGGTTTGGACGTGACCGCTTTTTGCTGTCAGCCGGCCATGGGTCAATGCTGCTCTACAGCCTGCTGCATCTGAGTGGTTACGGGCTGTCGATGGATGAGATCAAGCGGTTTCGGCAGCTCCACTCAAAGACGCCGGGCCACCCCGAAAATACTCTCACGGACGGCGTCGAGATCACGACCGGGCCGCTCGGCCAAGGATTTGCCAATGGCGTCGGAATGGGCATTGCGGCCGCTCACTTTGCCGCTAAATTCAACAAACGTGGCTTTCCGGTCGTGGACAATTACATCTACTGCATTTGCTCGGACGGCGACCTGATGGAGGGCGTGAGTTCCGAGGCCGCCTCGCTCGCCGGGCATCTGGGTCTCGGCAACCTGATCTATCTCTACGACGACAATCGAATCACGATCGACGGCTCGACCGATCTGGCGTTTACCGAGGACAGGACGAAACGCTTTGAGGCAGCAGGCTGGCACGTCAGCGAAGTCGCCGACGGCAACGACCTGAATGCTATCGAGACGGCCATACGCGAGGCTCAAAAGGTCAAAGACAAACCCTCACTCATCCGCGTCCGCACGATCATCGGCTACGGAATGCCCAAGCAGGGCACCAGCAAGGCCCATTCGGATGCTCCAGGCGTTGATGCCGTTAAAGAGACAAAACGCAATCTCGGCTGGCCCGAGAACAAGAGCTTCTATGTCCCGAAAGAGGTGTATGCAAAGTTTCGCGCGGGGCTAACGAAGGGGGCGAAACAAGAGCGTGACTGGAACGCCATGGTGAAGCGTTATGAGAAAAAGCATGCCGATCTCGGCCGCGCTTTTCACGACATTCGCCTTGGGGACTTGCCCGACGGCTGGGAAAAAGCATTGCCGTCATTCGATGGCGTCGAGGCAAAGGCCACGCGTGCGTATTCGGGCGATGTGATCAACGCCATCGCTGACACCATTCCCGGACTGATCGGCGGCTCGGCCGATCTTACACCGTCAAACAACACTTACATCAAATCGTCCGCCGACATACAGGCGGGCCGCTTCCAGAATCGCAATGTCCATTTCGGTATCCGCGAACACGCGATGGGCTCGGCGATGAACGGTATGGTACTGTATGGCAGCGTGATCCCGTTTGGCGGGACGTTTCAGACATTCTCAGATTACATGCGGCCTGCGATTCGGCTGGCCGCGCTGTCGCACATTCGCGTGATCTACGTCTTTACGCACGATTCCATTGGCCTCGGTGAGGACGGCCCAACGCACCAGTCCGTCGAACATCTCGCTGCACTTCGCGCGATCCCAAATCTCGCCCTCATCCGCCCCTGCGACGCCCACGAGGTCCGCGAAGCCTGGCGTGCCGCCCTAAAACGAACCGTCGCCCCGACTTCGTTGGCGTTGTCTCGTCAAAAGGTCGTCCTGATCGACCGCAAAAAATACGCATCCGCCAACGGCCTTCACAAAGGCGCCTATATCCTGGCCGAGGCAGAGACCAAGACCGGCAAAACAACGACACCCAAACTGATCCTCATCGCCACCGGCTCCGAGGTCGGCCTGGCCCTCGACGCCCGCGACCAGCTAAACGCCACCGGCACGCCAACCCGCGTCGTCTCAATGCCGTGCTGGGAATTCTTTGACGCCCAGCCCCAGAAATACCGTGACACCGTTCTCCCGCCCAAGATCACCGCCCGCGCGGCAATCGAAGCCGGCGTCTCACAAGGCTGGCACAAGTACGTCGGCGACCGAGGGCTGACGCTCTGCGTCGACAAATTCGGTGCCTCGGCTCCGGCCGAGGATGTGTTTAAAGATTATGGGTTTACGGTCACGAATGTCGTTAAGACGGTCAGCCAACTTCGGTAGGAATCCAATCACAGTCGGTCAACCTTAACGTGGCTTCGTCCGGCTCACCGCCATAGTATTTGTCAATTACCGATCGGAAGGGCGAGATTTTGTCCGAAACAAGGCCGAACAAGGTCATCGAGGACTGTAGTTTTAACATGTCAGTAGGTCCAAAGATCTCGTTCGCGCCTTTGCCTTGGAGGTTCAGTAGTAATTCGGCGGTTTCATGCAAGCGGGTACCCAATGTGGGATGTTCAAGGTAAGCTCGAGCCTCATCAAGCGAATTGATCGCATATAGTACAGACTCGTAGCTTGATCCGAGTCCGACAAATTGCGGAAAAACAAACCAAATCCAGTGGGTTTGCTTGCAGCCTTCTCTAATCTCGCTAATTGCACGAGCATAGATATTGCGTTGTGCAAATACGAAACGTGTTAGGTTATGAGTATCTTCGGATTCACTCTTCATGGACGTTGAGCATTATTGTATATTCTTCGAAGATGACTCAAAAGGGATTGCTACTTCGCCAATTCATCACCTGCTACGACGCGAATAGCTGGTTTGTCGCTCCGATGAACGCCGTTGAAGGGCTGACGGCCGAGCAGGCGGCATGGCGACCGAATGGGAACGAGCATTCGATCTGGCAGACGATCGAGCATCTGACGTTTTACAACTACGCGTATTTTGTGCGGTTTGGCGGCGAGGAGTACGAGTATCCCGTCACAGCCAATGACGAGACGTTTACCGATGGCGGCTCGGATGAGGAATGGGCGGCGGCGGTTCACCGCTTTGATGCCGTTATGTCGAATTTTCGCGAGTTGATCGCCGCCGCGGACGAGAGCAGATTTGCGGAACAGGTGTCGGCCGAGAACACGCGTTCGTGGGGTGAATTGATCTCGGACATAAACACCCACAACGCATATCACGCCGGTCAGATCTTGCTGATCAGAAAACTTCAGGGAAGCTGGAACCCGCAGAAAGGCGTTTCTTAAGGCACTGCCGCTTGACGTCACAAGACCACCTGTCCCAAACGACTCCGCGTGCACTACCCGGTCGTCACCGATTACAAAATAGGGCGTTGTATGCGTTAAACTGTTAGTTTGACCGAGGCAATTGTGAGCAATACAACAACGAATCTATCCGAATTTATCAAGGAAGCCTTTGGCTCCAACGCGACCTACGTCGAGGGCCTGCTGGCACGTTACCAGAGCGACCCAAAACTCGTCGACGAGTCGTGGCAGCAGTATTTCGGCGACCTCCTGAACGGCCAGCCCGCCGCCGTACAGGCGGAAACACGAGCAGTAGCGAGTGTGCCCGATGAGCCAGCCACAGCACCTAAGAAGAAGCCGGCACCGACCGCTCCATCCGGCAGTTCCAAGCCCATCACCGGCCCGGCGAAAAAGATCGTCGAGAACATGGAACTGAGCCTGACGGTTCCTTCGGCCACCAGCTTTCGCACCATTCCTGTCAAGGTCCTCGAAGAAAACCGCCGCATCATCAATGAACACTTAGCAGTAAAAGGTCTCGGCAAAGCGTCGTTCACGCACATTATTGCGTGGGCGATCGTACAGGCGGCCAAGGCAATGCCAAGCCTCAACGTCGGCTATGGCGAGGTTGATGGCACACCTTCGCGGATCGAGAACGACGCCATTAATCTCGGCATCGCCATCGATATTGAGAAAAAGGACGGCTCGCGCAGCCTGCTTGTGCCGAACATCAAGGACGCAGGCAGCTTGAACTTTGCCGAGTTCTTTGCTGCCTACAACGACACGGTCAAGCGTGCCCGCGAAGGCAAATTGGAGATCGCGGACTTTCAGGGCACGACCATCTCGCTGACAAATCCCGGAACGATCGGCACCGCCGCATCGAACCCACGCCTGATGGCCGGGCAGAGCGCGATCATCGCGACCGGCGCTCTAGAATACCCCGCCGAATATCAGGCGATGACGTCCGCGGCCCTGTCTTTGCTGGGCATCAGCAAGACTATGACGCTCACCAGCACCTACGATCATCGCGTCATTCAGGGTGCCGAGAGCGGGATGTTCCTTGCGAAGATACACGAATTCCTGACCGGCGAACACGGCTTTTACGACGGGTTGTTTAGCGACCTTGAGATCAACTATCCGCCGCTCAGGTGGGCGCAGGATTACAATCCGCATCTGCTCGGCGGTGACCGCTTCACGGAACAGGCCGAGAAGCAGGCGAACGTCCTGCAATTGATCAACGCTTATCGCATTCGCGGCCACCTGCTCGCCGATATCGATCCGCTCAACATGACCTCGCACCATGCGAGCGAACTTGATCTTGAAAACTTTGGCCTGACGATATGGGATCTCGACCGCGAGTTCATCACCGGCGGGCTTCACGGCGAAAAGACCGCAACACTTCGGCGTATCCTCGAGATCCTGCAAAAAGCCTATTGCGGCAAGGTCGGGATCGAATATCGCCACATACAGGACAAGGACGAAAAAGAGTGGATACGCGCCCGGGTGCGCGAACAGTTTGTCGATACAAAACCGCTCGACCCTCAACTGAAAAAAGAGCTTCTGCAAAAGCTGATCGAAGCCGAGCAGTTCGAGCAGTTCCTGCACAAGAAGTATCTCGGGCAGAAACGCTTCTCGCTCGAGGGCTGCGAAACGGTGATCCCGATGCTTGACCAGCTTGTCGAGGGAGCATCGGCACGCGGCGTAGAAGAGATCTTTATGGGCATGGCCCACCGCGGCCGGCTCAATGTGCTGTCAAACATTGTCGGCGACGCCGAAAAAGGCGACATGGCCGAGCGCATCTTCACGGTATTCGAGGGCACATCGCATCCCGATTTTCCTGCCGACGAGGGCGACGTAAAATATCACCAGGGAGCCGAGGGCCGCAAGACGACAAAGGCCGGACGCGAGATCGCCATTTCGCTCTCCTGCAACCCGAGCCACCTCGAGGCCGTGAATCCTGTGGTCGAGGGCATGGCCCGTGCGCGGCAGGACGAACTTCGCAATGGCGAGGAACATACCCGCGAGGAGGCCTACGACCGGATAATGCCCGTGCTGCTTCACGGCGATGCGGCATTCGCGGGCCAGGGTGTCGTAATGGAGACGCTCCAACTCGCCTCGCTCCCGGGTTACCGGACGGGCGGGACTATTCATCTCGTTATCAACAATCAGATCGGCTTTACGACCTCGCCTGAGCTTGGCCGTTCGTCGATATATTCGACCGATGCCGCGCAGATCACGCAGGCGCCGATCTTTCACATCAATGGCGACGACCCTGAGGCGGCCTATCGTGTGATACAGATCGCGCTCGAGTATCGACACGAATTCAAACGCGACGTCGTGCTCGACCTCGTAGGTTTTCGTCGGCTCGGCCATAACGAGGGCGACGAGCCGAGCTACACACAGCCCGTTATGTACGCCCGCGTTAAAGCGCATCCCGGCACGCGGCATCTCTATGCCGAACGGCTTATCCGCGAGGGCGTGATAACCGAGGACGACCTTGCGGCTATGACAAACGCCGTCGTCGAACGGTACGAGGGCATCCTCACGCGGGCTAAGCAGATAGCCGTCGAAAAGCCGCCAAAGCAGTCGCTGCCGCAGCCCGCAGCCGAGGAGGACGGTTCTGTTGTCGTGCCGACCGGCGTCTCGGCTGAAATGCTCAAAGCCGTGTCCGACAAGGTATCGCTCGTGCCCGACGGTTTTCACATCAATCCAAAGATGGTCGGCCAGCTCGCCCGTCGAGCAAAAATGGGCGACGGCGAAGTGCCGATGGACTGGGGCTTTGCAGAGGCTCTTTCATTCGGCTCAATGGTGCTCGAAGGGATGCCGGTGCGCCTTAGTGGACAGGACTCGGGCCGCGGCACATTCTCTCACCGTCACGCATCGATGTATGACTTGATGACGGGCGAGCGTTGGACGCCGCTTTCCGAATTGCGAAGCGATAAGAATCCCGCGGCGCGATTCTATGTCTTTGACAGCAGCTTGAGCGAATATGCAGTGCTCGGCTTTGAGTACGGCTATTCGGTTCGGCATCGCCGCGAACTTGTCGCATGGGAAGCTCAGTTTGGCGATTTTTCAAACGGAGGCCAGATCATCATCGATCAGTACATCTCCGCAGGCGAGGACAAGTGGCAGCAGCCCTCTGATCTCGTTATGCTACTGCCGCATGGCTACGAGGGACAAGGGCCCGAACACTCGTCGGCACGGTTAGAGCGTTATTTGCAGCTTTGCGCTGAGAACAACCTCCAAGTCTGCTATCCGACGACGCCCGCGCAGTACTTTCACCTGCTCCGCCGCCAGGTCATTCAGGAAATGCGCCGGCCGCTGATCGTGATGACGCCAAAGAGCCTGCTCCGCCTGCCGGCGGCCAGCTCGACGATGGATGAGTTGACGAATGGCGGCTTCCAACCCGTGATCGCCGACGGTCGTGACCTCGACAGATCAAAAGTCCGCCGCGTCGTCCTGTGCAGCGGAAAGGTCTATTATGACCTCGAGACGGCCCGGAATGAGAGTAATGTTGCCGATATCGCCGTCGTCCGCCTCGAACAGTTCTACCCGTTTCCGGCCGAGGCATTAAAGGCCGTATTCGCCGAGTATCAGAACGCCGCCGAGATCGTCTGGTGTCAGGAAGAGCCGCAGAACATGGGTGGCTGGACGTTCGTCGAACCTCGCCTCCGAGCTATTCTGCCGGCAAATGTGAAGCTCGAATACATCGGCCGCGACGCGTCAGCGTCGCCTGCTACCGGCAGCTACGCGATCCACAATCTTGAACAGGAACATCTCGTCAGCCACAGCCTTGGCGAATGGGCCGAGGAAATATCACCCGCAAACGAATCCGAAGGTTCCGAGCAGGTAGCCCCGGCTGGGGCGTGATAGGGTAGGCATTACTGAACTTCGAGCTCACGGATCCGATTCTCAGCGATCCGTTTGAATTCAAGCTCGATAACATAAGCATTGCCGGTGGCATGCAAATGAGATATCTGCTCGATCGCCTGACCGTAAAGCTTGCGAGCTTGTTCAGCATTGACGGGATTAGTTTTGCCTGTCGCCGGGCAATATGGAAAACCGTCCGCGACCGGCGGAAACTGATACGAACGTGCGAGGCCGCAAGGTTCAATACCTGCGTAAAGATCGGCGGCTGTTAACAGATAACGAGCGAGGTCGCGCCGAAATGCGTCATTTCTCCCGAGCTCAGTTACGGCCTGTAAGCTCTGATCGGCCTTATCGAACGCGGCTTTCGCTTCGCGCTGCCTGCCCATTCGAAGCAGGAGTTGTCCCGTTGACACAAAGAACCTGGAACGGCTGAGGCGATAGTGTCTCGCAACCTTGTCACGGTTGTATCGGTCGAATCTCTCGCGATCGTCCACGGCGGTATTGACATCCTTCATCGCGTCTACACTGCGGCCCGTTTCCCAGTAGGCTTCGGCCCGCCCCAGGAGGCAGTCTTGCGCATGCCTGACCACGAATGCATCGACTCCGCTCGGCTGCCCGCGCGAGGTGGCCAGCGTATAGCAGGCCGTCAGGGGCACGATCGCACCAGTGACATCGCCTGCGAGCTTCAAAACGTCACCAAGGGCCGCACTACTGCTCATTGCGACGCCAAGTGCCCGACGATCTGAATTATTCGATGATTGGTGCAGCACCTGTTCTGCAAGGGTCGTCGACCGCCTCAAGTTTTCTACTGCCTGCTCGACTTCGCCGAGATGCATCGCTCGGTCCGCCGCCAGGCTGTTGTATGCCGAGGCCAGTCGCAGCAGATTGTCGGACGTCGGTTCCTGAGTTTCCAGTAATTCGACTCGCCGACGATACATGTCCACTGCCTTGACATATCGCGCCTTAGATTCCTCAGCGCGGCCAACAAGGCCAAGAATGCGGCCTTCGATGGCATAGGTAACGCCAAGCTTGCCAAGGGCCGCTTGATCAGCGAATGGATCGGGATAGATCTCCTCGATCAACCTTGAGATCTCGTGGCGGCGTTTGACGCCGTCAGCAACGCTCGAATCGACGGTAAGGCTGTCGCCCTCTTCAAGCACCCTCAGGACAAGGAGTTTTGCTTCGGGATCTGATGGCTGGTGGACGAGTAAATTCCTGGATATATCTTCAGCTTTGCGAAAACTGGTCCGGGCCTTGTCGATATCAATACCAAGATACGAATATGTATGTCCGATCTTGATATACGCATCGGTCAGTTCTCGTAAGAGTTCCGGATCGTCCCCCACATCTGCCGCGAGATCCTCCAGATACTGCGACGAAATATCCGCGAGTCGTGCCCTGACCTGATCGGATATTGCGGAATCAGGCATCTCCTTGTCCCAGCCGTCGATCAGGCCGTTCGCCAAAGAACGAACATCATTAAAGCGGTCCTGGGCAACCTGTCGTTCGCGACGGGCCTCGACGGCCTGCCAAACGGCAATCGATAAGCCGGTGAATAGTGACACAAGCGCGACGGCGGCAAACGCCACGGCAGTTGTATTTCGCTTGACGAATTTCGCCGCATTGTAGCGAAAAGTTGCCATCCGCGCGATCACCGGCAGATTCTCAAGATGCCGTCGGACGTCCTCAGAGAACTGCTCTACCGTCGCATAGCGTCGGTCGGGCTCCTTGCGCAGTGACATTAGGACAATATTGTCGAGATCGCCCTTTAGCTTTCGGCGCCAACGTTCGGCATCGTGGGTCGTAGCTGGCCCATTGTCACTATCGGTTTCCACATTGCCCTGAACGGTCGATGGTGCAGTAGGGAGTTGTTCGGAGACGATCTTTAAGATGTCGATCGACCGGCGGCCCTTCAGTTCAAACGGACGATGGCCCGAGAGAAGTTCATAGAGCACGACGCCGAGGCTGTAGATATCGCTTGCCGTTGTTATTCTGTCGCCGGTAAACTGCTCCGGGCTGGCATACTCAGGCGTGAGCAACCTTAATTCAGGAGCGGTTTCGGTCTGCAAACCGTCCGGCCTGAGAACCTTTGAAATGCCAAAATCTAACAGCTTAGGCTCGCCCTCATCGGTGACGAGGATGTTTGTCGGCTTTATGTCTCGATGGACGACAAGGTTTTGGTGAGCATAGGCGATCGCAGCACACACCTTCTGGAACAACCGCAGCCTTTGATTGATGTCAAGCCGATTGTCGTCGCAATGAGTGGTAATCGGCCGTCCATCGACATATTCCATAACAAAATATGGCAGTCCGTCGGCTGTTACGCCCCCGTCAAACAGCTTCGAGATATTCGGATGGTCGAGCCTCGCGAGAATATCGCGCTCCCTTACAAAGCGATCAAGGATAGCGTCGGTATCCATGCCGCGCTTGACGATCTTGATAGCGACCTGTTGGTCGAGTTCGCGGTGTTTTGCAAGATAGATCGCTCCCATGCCGCCACGTGCGACCTCACGAACGATGACGTAGTTGCCAAGCACGTCGCCCTCTTCCAACGAGGCAGCTCGGCTTTCGGCGATGATACAGGCCCCCGCATCGAGCGCTCCTCCACCAAGAAAACCGTCAGAGTTGGCCCGTTCGAGCGCAGAAAGCATCGCCTTCAGCTCGCCACGGAGTCTAGTGTCAGCGACCTCCTTAAGAAACCGCTTGCGTGCTACCTCGTCCAGACCGACAGCCTCGGCGAAGAGCCGGTTAAGCTCCTGCCAATTGCCGCCCGTTTCGATGTCCACGACGCTCTTCATCGTCACTCCGATAACCTCTGATACAGCCAACCGCGTGCGAATGCCCACTCACGCTCGACCGTTGACGTTGAACTCTGCAGTACCTCCGCGACCTCTTTGTTGGTCATTTCGGCAAAAAACTTCATTTCCACTATTCGTACTTTTTTCGGATCGATCGTCTCAAGCGTCTCCAGCGCCTCGTTTAGGGCGATGAGATCCAGATTCATATCCTTGATCGCGATCGATCCATCCTCCAAGGTGACCTTTTTCGCGCCGCCGCCGCGCTTTGCGGCCCGACGGGCGACTGCATGGTTCACCAGGATCCGTCTCATCATACTCGCGGCTAATCCAAAGAACTGCGCCCGATTCTGCCAGTCCACCGAATGTTGATCGACGAGCCGTAAGTACGCCTCATGCACAAGAGCTGTCGGCTGCAGCGTGTGGTCGGCCCTTTCTCGGTCGAGATAATTCGCCGCCAGTCGGCGCAGCTCGTCATAAACGAGCGGCAACAGCCTATCGAGGGCATCACGCTCGCCGTCGCTATACGCGGCCAGCATTTGCGTGATGTCTCCGGGCTGTCCTGGCATTGTCGGTGATGCTCGCTTCGGTTTGAATGCGAAAAAACTCTCCCGAACCTGATGTCCGTCACGCCCTTTTATTGCGTTATCAAGTGAAGAGAAAATTTTCTCTTTAACCGAAGCCGCTAAAGAGAGTGGTTATTGGTCAGGTAAACGCGATTATCACTCTCTTTGGCGGATTTGGCAAGGGCTTTCTTAAAAGCCCTCAGTTAGCCGATGGAGAATCCCATGAAACGACCTAAATTCATCATAGCTATATTAGCGGTATTGGTTGGATTCTCACCGCAACTGGCTCAGACTCAGTTCGTACTTACGGAACCCATCGTATCGTCGGGCGGCGGACGGTTAATTGTCGACGATTTGGAGCTTAACAGCATTATCGGCCAGCCAATTTTTGGCCGAGGTTCGTTCGCGGCGCCATTCGGGCTCTCGAGTGGCTTTTGGAGTGTTGAGTCCACGCCCTCACCGACGCCAACTCCGACGCCGACGCCGCCGTGCGAGTCGGGGACGCTGGACCCGTTATTTGGCGGCGACGGCAAGGTGACGACGGCCGTGCTGAGTCTAGCCGATGTCGCCAACTCGGTTGCCATCCAACCGGACGGAAAGATCGTGGCCGCGGGATACAGCGATAACGGCTCGAACGGTGACTTTGCCGTTGCGCGCTATAACGCCGACGGCTCGCTTGATACAACGTTTGACACGGACGGCAAGGTGACAACGCCTGTGCTGAGTTCCGACGATAGCGCCCAATCGGTAGCCATCCAGCCGGACGGAAAGATCGTGGCCGCGGGATACAGCCTTAACGGCCCGAACTATGACTTTGCCGTTGTCCGCTATAACGCGGACGGCTCGCTCGACACGACGTTTGACACTGACGGCAAGGTGACGACCGCGATTGGGATCTCTCACGATAAGGCCTACTCGGTAGCCATCCAGTCGGACGGGAAGATCGTGGCCGCGGGCCGCAGCCATAACGGTTCGAACGATGATTTTGCCGTTGTGCGCTATAACGCGAACGGCTCGCTCGACACTACGTTTGACACGGACGGCAAGGTGACGACGCCCGTGCTGAGTTCCAGCTCTGCCTCCTCGGTCGCCATCCAGCCGGACGGGAAGATCGTGGCCGCCGGCCGCAGCTGGAACGGCTCGACCAATGATCTTGCCGTTGTGCGCTATAACGCGAACGGCTCACTCGATACTACGTTTGACACGGACGGCAAGGTGACGACGGCCGTGCTGAGTTCTGACGATTATGCAAATTCGGTAGCTATCCAGCCGGACGGAAAGATCGTGGTCGCGGGATTCAGCGATAACGGCTCAAACGATGATTTTGCCGTTGTGCGCTATAACGCGAACGGCTCGCTCGACACGACATTTGACACGGACGGCAAGGTGACGACCGCGATCGGGAGTGGCAACGATTACGCTCAATCGGTAGCCATCCAGCCGGACGGGAAGATTGTGGCCGCGGGATACAGTTGGAACGGCTCGAACGATGATCTTGCCGTTGTGCGCTATGACCCTAACGGCTCGCTCGACACGACGTTTGACACGGACGGCAAGGTGACGACGGATGTGCTGGGTTCCCACGATCGGGCCCACGCGGTCGCCATCCAGCCGGACGGAAAGATCGTGGCCGCGGGATTCAGTGATAATGGCGTGAGCTTTGATTTTGCCCTCGTCCGTTATGGCGCCTCATGCGCGTCACCGACACCGACACCGACACCAACTCCAACGCCCACGCCTACGCCGACGCCGACACCGGTGCCTTGTCTGGATGCGTGGGGTGGGGTGAGTAGCAGCAATGCTCCATCAGCGCGAGCAGACCACACCGCAGTGTGGACAGGCAGCGAGATGCTCGTCTGGGGCGGCTATGGAAGCGGCTATTTGAACACCGGCGGGCGATACGACCCGACCGCCGACACGTGGACGCCGATCGCTACGCTGAATGCTCCATCGGCTCGGGGCAGGCACACCGCAGTTTGGACGGGCAGCGAGATGCTCGTCTGGGGCGGCTACGACGGCACCGGCCGTTTGAACACCGGCGGACGATACGACCCAGCCGCCGACATCTGGACGCCGATCACGATGCTAAATGCTCCATCGACTCGGGACTGGCACACCGCAGTATGGACGGGCAGCGAGATGCTCGTCTGGGGCGGCTACGACGGCACCGGCCGTTTGAACACCGGCGGGCGATACGACCCGACCGCCGAACCGTGGACGCCGATCGCTACGCTGAATGCTCCATCGGCTCGGAGCAAGCACACCGCAGTTTGGACGGGCAGCGAGATGCTCGTCTGGGGCGGCTTCGACGGCACCGGCCGTTTGAACACCGGCGGACGATACGACCCAGCCGCCGACATCTGGACGCCAATCACGATGCTAAATGCTCCATCGACTCGGGACTGGCACACCGCAGTATGGACGGGCAGCGAGATGCTCGTCTGGGGCGGATTCGACAACTTCACCAGTTTGAACACAGGCGGACGATACGACCCTGCGACCGACACCTGGACGCCGATCGCTATGCTGAGTAGTCCATCGCCCCGGAACTCTCACACCGCAGTTTGGACGGGCAGCGAGATGCTCGTCTGGGGCGGCTACTACGGCAATGCTTTGAACACCGGCGGGCGATACGACCCTACGACCGACACATGGACGCCGATCGCGACGCTGAATGCTCCAGCGGCGCGGTACCTCCACACCGCAGTGTGGACGAGCAGCGAGATGCTCGTCTGGGGCGGCTACGACGGTAGCAGCCCCTATTTGAACACGGGCGGGCGATACTGCGGAGCCCCCGCGCCGACGCCGACACCTACGCCGACGCCGACGCCAACGCCCACACCGACGACGCCCACGCCGACACCTACGCTCACGCCTACTCCGACGCCGACTCCTACACCGCCGTGTGAGCCGGGGACGCTCGATCCGTCGTTTGATGGCGACGGCAGGATAACGACCTCGATCGGGGGCAGCCAAGATCGGGCAGAAGTTGTTGTCATCCAGCCGGACGGCAAGATAGTGGCCGTGGGCGAGAGCTATATCGGTTCGACTTATCACTTTGCCCTCGTGCGATATAACACTGACGGATCGCTCGATACTGCATTTGGTGCAGGAGGTAAGGTAACCACAGGCTTCGGGGGCTTCCCGGCTAAAGCTTTTTCGGGCTCTATTCAGGCGGACGGGAAGATAGTCGTAGCAGGTGAGAGCAGTACGGTCACGAATAACGACTTCGCCCTGGTTCGCTACAACACCGATGGCTCGCTCGACCCCACATTCGACACTGACGGCAAGGCGACGACCGATATTGGAGGCACAGATCGAGTCAACTCGATCGTCATCCAGCCTGACGGTAGGATAGTCGCGGCGGGCTATAGCGGGTCCGTTTCGAACCCAGTTATTGCCATGGCTCGCTATAACCCGGACGGATCGCTTGACACAACATTCGACGGTGACGGAATGCTAACAACTCCTATTTTAGGAAGCATCTGGAGTCAGGCCTACGCCGCCGCAATTCAGGCGGATGGGAAGATAATTGTGGGAGGTGGTTCAAATAACGGTTGGGAAAACTTTGCTCTGGCTCGTTATAACGCGAACGGATCGCTCGACACGACATTTGACACAGATGGGATTGTGACGACGGCCATCGGGAGTAGCCACGCCGGTGCGCGTTCCGTCGCGATCCACTCGGGCGGGAAGATCGTCGCGACGGGATACAGCGATAACGGATCGAACGCCGACTTTGCCCTTGCTCGATATAACACTGACGGGGCACTCGACACGACATTTGACGCTGACGGTAAGCTGGTGACTGGTGTCGGGAGCGGCAACGATTATTCCCGCTCCGTAGCGATCCATACGGACGGAAAGATCGTTGCCGCCGGATATAGCAGCAACGGCTCGAACTGGGACTTTGCTCTCGTCCGTTATGACACAAACGGCTCGCTCGACACGACGTTTGACGGCGACGGCAAGGTTACGACTGCTATTGGGAGTAATGCAGACCAGGCCCGCTCGGTCGCGATCCAGTCGGACGACAAGATAGTCGCGGCGGGATACAGCGATAACGGCTCCGCCGACCAGTTCGGGCTCGTCCGCTACGGAGCTCCTTGCGTGCCGACGCCAACACCGACGCCGACGCCGACACCGACGCCAACGCCTTCGCCGAGTCCTGATCTGGTGGCGTGGAAGTCGAACACGCTGCCGCCGGCTGAGGCGTGGACGCGGCAATTTGGATCGACGGCTTGGGAATATGGCCTCGGCGTCGCCGCTGATGCGGCGGGCAACAGCTATACGGTGGGCTATACCGACGGCACACTGCCGGGTCAAACGAGTTCTGGAAATGAGGATGCATATCTTCGCAAATATGACGCGGCGGGCAATTTGGCATGGACGCGGCAGTTTGGCACGAGCAGCAATGATCGAGCTTATGGCGTCGCCGTAGATACCGCGGGGTCAAGCTACGTGGTTGGTTATACCAACGGCACATTGCCGGGCCAGGTGAGTTTGGGCCAGATCGACGCCTTTATCCGCAAATACGACACAGCGGGCAATGTGGTATGGACGCGACAGTTTGGGACGAACTATGGAGACTATCCTGAGGGTGTCGCCGTTGATGCGGCCGGATCGAGCTATGTGGCGGGTCATACGAATGGGCTCTTTCCGGGCCAGACAAGTGCCGGCAGCGTAGATTCATTTGTGCGCAAATACGACGCGGAGGGCGACGAAGTGTGGACGCAGCAGTTTGGATCGAGTTCTTTCGATGAGGCTTTGGGCGTAGCTGTAGATGCTCTCGGATCGGCCTATGTGGTCGGCCACTTGGCCGGGACGCTGCCGGGGCAGACAAGCTCGGGCGGCAACGATGCCTATATACGCAAATTCGACGCGGCGGGCAATGAGGCATGGACGAGGCAGTTTGGGACAAGCAATACCGACTCCGCTCAAGGTGTCGCCGTTGATGCAGCCGGATCGAGCTACACGGTCGGCCATACGAACGGCACATTCCCCGGCCAGTCAAACCTCGGCGGCAATGACGGATATATCCGCAAATACGATGCTGCCGGCAATGCTGTCTGGACACGGCATGTCGGAACAGGCAGTACTGACGACGCAACTGCCGTCGCAGCGGATGTAGCAGGCAACGCCTATGTCCTTGGCCACACCGCCGGTGTATTCGCGGGCCAATCGAACCTCGGCGACTATGATGCCTTTATCCGCAAGTACGACCCCGAGGGCAATGCCGTCTGGGTGCGGGAATTCGGATCGACCTTTGCTGATTATGCTTACGGCGTCGCTATTGACTCGACCGGATCGATTTTCGGGGTAGGTCGTGCGCAAGGCACGATCCCGGGCCAGACAAGCTCAGGTGCCTTCGATACCTTCATCAGAAAATACTCAGGCGGCACGTCGGCCTGCGCTCCCTGGACGTGGACGATCACCACGATAGATCAGGGCCCGGGCGGAGCGCTATTCTCGGACGGCCAAACGATAGTCCTCGACGATCTGCCAAACGGGCTGTCATACGGCACGCCAACGCTCGGTAACTTTGTCAATGTCACGGGCTCGGCAAACATCTCGGCCTCGATCGTGAGTGACACGCTAACTGTCAGTGCGAGCGGTGGTTCGGCTACAATCGCACCCGGCGGCAGCTTTAGGGTGAGCGTGAACGTCACACCTGTGCTCAACGGCACACACAACAACCCGCGCCCGTCCGGCATAGCTGCTACCGACCCCAACAACACCGCGCCCGAAACCAACGAATCAAATAACACATTTATTGATTCTGTAACCGTAACCACATGCGCGATACCGACGCCCTCGCCGACGCCCACACCGACGCCAACTCCAACGCCAACGCCGACACCGACGCCGACACCTAGTCCGTCGCCTACGTGTTATCCGGCACCGAGTGGGATGGTGGCCTGGTACAAGGGTCATGGTAATGCGAATGACGAGTTCGGCCTCCACAACGGCACGTTTACGCCAAACACTTACGCTGGCGGAATGGTCGGGCAGGCATTCAGCCTGGATGGCACAAATGACTACATTGATATCGGCGATCTCGATCTGGCGACGACCTTCTCGATCGACGCCTGGGTCAACGCGTCGTCGATCGCAAACGACCCACACATCGTTTCGAAGGACGGCGGCGTCATCACCCCCGCCTTGCGCAGCTACTACTTTCAGATCGAGTCGGCCGGAACGGTCGTCGGTTCGGTGCATGTCGGTAATGGAGATTTTGCCCAGTACCGTACCAATTCCTCCGTTTTCACGACCGGTGCATGGCATCTCGTCGCGATGACATGGGATGGAGGCGCCGGTGCGGGTCAGAAGATGAAGTTCTACGTCGACGGCGTGGCAGCACCGGCATCGGTTATTGCCGGATATGACTTCGGCGGGACTCCTTTAGACAATTCGACGCCGGCGAGGCTTGGCTCCTATGGTGACGGCAGTAAGTTCTTGGCGGGCGGTTTGGATGAGGTCGAGTTCTTTGACCGTGTGCTGACACTGACCGAGGTTCAAGGCATCTACAACGCCGGGAGTGCCGGCAAGTGCCCACTTCCAACTCCAACACCGACACCGACACCCACACTGACGCCGACGCCGCCGCCGACGCCAACGCCGACACCAACGCCAACGCCAACGCCGACGCCGACGCCAACTCCAACGCCGACACCGACACCGACGCCGACACCAACGCCGACGCCAACACCAACGCCGACGCCGACGCCGACGCCAACACCAACGCCGACGCCGACACCGACGCCGACGCCGACACCAACCCCGACGCCGACGCCGACGCCTACACCGACACCGACGCCGATACCAACACCAACGCCGACGCCAACTCCGACACCGACACCGACACCGACACCAACTCCGACGCCGACACCAACACCAACGCCGACGCCGACACCGACGCCGACGCCTACGCCGACGCCGACGCCGACGCCTACGCCTACGCC
>MTBK01007720.1_pt1 | contig 67196 bp, 51 predicted proteins | sample 1535981 | NCBI WGS metagenome assembly MTBK01 (sample SAMN06109225, study PRJNA356200) | anaerobic digester metagenome | isolation source: biogas reactors fed with pig manure or primary and secondary sludge | place: Spain | collected 2016-06-30
GCCGCCCGATATCACGCTCGACGGATTCTTTGCCGATGGCATTCACCCCAGCGAAAAAGGCTACGCCGACTGGGCCGCCGCCATGATGCGCTACTTCGCGGAGCACGGCGAATGGTGAACGCCGCCGAGCTACGCTCCTATCCGAGCCGTGCCGGAGGTGCTTTAAGATGCGGGCAAATGTGGGGTGAAATCAAACTTCTCTTGCGCCAAAATGGCTCCGTCCGCATACAGGCGAGTATTATCTGAATTGAACTCGTATTTTACATCAACTAACAAGTTCTCTGCCGTAGCGATTTTCCAACCGATAACGTAGAAGTTATTTCCATCACGTAACGTCTCGAACGCGAGCATCAAATGAAGTCCGTCGTTCGTTACCTTGAAATCAGATGATGGTGAAAAATAGAAACTCCGCATTGAGGTGGAGGCGGTCGATTCCGAATACGACTTAACCTCGATGTACACCGCACGACCGGTGTCGGTAAAAACGCGATCCGGATAGCCGACTGACCGTCCTCGACCTGACAAACCCGTTGGAGAACATACATCCGTATAGCCCATTTGTTTGATTGCGCCTTCGACATATGCCTCAAGATCGTTCCCTACTTCATTTGGCCTCGGCCGACTAATGCCGCCATCAGCAGCGACCATCTTCCCCACCAAGCGCGCTGCTTGGACCAGCTTGTCAAGCAAATGTGCATCATCTGCGCTTTCCCGGTCAAACTTGAGAACGGTTTTCCCGGTAATAGCCTTTATTACAACCGAGAACGGGATATTCTTCAGTGGCGTTAACATCTGCCCGATTACATTCTCTAACTGGGCAATATATTCATGCTCGTTCTTCATCGCTTCCTGCTACTCCTTACAAAACACAACGATTCTGTTCGTGTTCGTTCCCTTTGTGTTATTCCGAACACCCCAGATGTTCGCAGTCTTGGTGAAGGACTGGCGATTAATCATAATCCCAACCGCCTTGAAACCAGCCTTTAGACCAATCGGCAGAACGGAGTCCTCCAACCTAATTGATCCGTTACGAACTTCGCCAACTTCAAACGCAACATAGCCATTTAACCGCGTTACCCGAAACAGTTCAGCGAAAACTCCGGACATGATTTCCTCCCAGTCGTGAAGCTTTTTCGCCATGGTAATCTTATTGGCGACGTCATCCACATCAATACCATTGAACCAACAACGAAGCCAGTTGTCGGACGCATACTGCACCACATCAAGGAAAGGCGGTGACGTAACGGTAAGTTTTACGGACTCGTCTGGAATTGAGGCCGTGTTCCGTGCATCACCCGTAATGAATTGCGTTCTAATTGAATGCAGATTTCTACGAATTTCTGGTGTCAGCCCCTTCTGTAGCGAAACTGATTTGCGCAGCATTAATGCCTTCGTATCCCTGTATTCCGGCGCCTGTCCCCGCTTTCCATTGATTCGCAACTGACGTTCCGGGGAGACCGCCTGATTTGGCGGTAATGTGTAAACGCTGAAATAGCCTGGCGAGTGCCCCGTCAACCGATTAGTCGCGACGGCCCGAAGCCATTTATCAACATCGTCGAGTTCGCCGTCACTGTCCCTCACCAAAAAATACTCTTTCCAAGCACAAATCTCACGCAAGGTCTCGTGGTGGTAGAACATCGAAAGATCAAGCTCAGGTTCGTTTGCGGTGCCGATTTGAACACCCTTAAGTCTTTCCCTTATCTCCTCAAGATCCGGCACCGCGATTCGGCCCTCCAAGAGAATCTTGCTTATCGGGTTTACGTCATTCGCAATGATATGTCTCCCTTGTATCCCAGCTTGAAGGCACGTTGTTCCTCTGCCACTAAATGGGTCATAAACCGTCTCGAACGGCTCTGTAAATTTTTCTATGAAATAGTTCGGAAGTTGTCCCTTAAAGCACGCGCGATAGGCGAGTTCGTGTAGTGGGTTTGCCTGTCGCTGCCGATGAGTCCAGAACTCACCAACAAGAATTGCTGTCCCATCTGTTGTTTTCGTCCTCTCAATTTCCGGAGCGCTTGCGAAAAGCGAGTTCTCGAATGGCCCAGGCATCAATAGCGAAGTCAAATCCATGTTGTCAATCTTAAACGAACTCTGTAGAATTCCTAAGACAATACAGGCACTAAAAGTTAAGGGAGATGTTTCGATGAGATTGATTCTAGGAATTCTGATTGGAGCCTCGATTACCGGTGGTACGTTACGTTCAACAACAGGTCAGATCGAGGAGCCACGGATCGTCGGTGACAGCGGCTACCTTCGTGGTGTCGAGTTAGTTGATACTGGCTACGAGCGGGTTTGCGACAGCATCTATTGGGACAAGGTTGAGAAGGCAATCATTTGTGATTAGGCCCGTCCTTGCAAAAAAGGTAAAAATGAAATAACTTTCCGTGTCAATCACGGCATTTTGCCTTGGTGTTCCCAAAAATCCAACTTCTAGGAGGCTCGTTGACCAATGCCCGTATACGAGACAGGCCACGCAAGAAACGTCCAGCGGTTTGAAGAACTCATTTCTTTTGTTACAAGCTGGGGTGCAAGTTATAACCCGTCAAATACGGCAATAAATGTTGCCGCTCTTAACGCCAAGCTGACGGCATCAAATACGGGCCTCGATACCGTAACGACAAAGCTGACACTGCAAAAGACCGAGGTAAACGAACGCGAAAACACGTTCGCGGGCGTTCGCAAGCTCGTCACGCGGATGGTGAACTACTACGAATCGACAGGCGCGCCTGAAAACATGGTCGATGATGCAAAGGCACTAAAGCGCAAGATCGACGGCAAACGCGCGGAAGCACTCGATTCCGCAGGCGGCGGCGACGGCGAAGGCGGAAGTGAATCGGTGTCGGTATCTCAGCAGAGCTATACACAGCTTACGCAGTTCTTCGGGCAGCTTGTCGATCTACTCCAAAATGACGCGGCATACGACCCTAACGAAGTCGCCCTCCAAACAGCGACGCTCCTTTCGCTCCACGCAGACATGGAAGCCGCAAATTCGAGTGTTACAGGTGCAAACACGCAGTTGAGCAACGCGAGGGCGACAAGAAACGATGTGCTCTATGCCGACGACACGGGGCTTGTCGATCTTGCGATGCTTGTAAAGAAATACGTCAAGGCCGCTTACGGAACCGATTCGTCAGAATACGGACAGATAAAGGGCCTTGAGTTTAGGCGACCGTCCGGTTCGTAACCTCGAAAGGTCAATTTCATTATCAGGACGGCTGTTTTGGAAGTAATTCCGACAGCCGTTCTTGTTTGTCCCGTCGTTTAGCTTTCTCGAACGGTTATTGAGTATTTTTGTCCGGCTGCCGAGTATTTCCGTCCGGTGACTTTGGTTTTCTCTGCCGTGACTTGTCGTTTCCGCGTGGTGCTTTAGGAAGGTTCGACCCGTGTTTTAGAAGCAAGCACCTCAAACGGAATTCCCTGATTGGCGAGGGCTTCGAGAGCGGCTTCAGGGACGAGGTGTTCGCCGGACTTTAAGACACGGCCTGAGAAACGGCCCAGCAAAAAGCCGAGTGCCCGGCGTTCTGTCTCGCGGTCGGCAAATTTGATGGCGATCATATCAGAACCTCACTCGGTAATTATCATATCACGCTTCGTGGCCCGTATTGGATGAAGCAAACCGATAGCCGACGCCGCGGACGGTTTGGAGAAAGCGTGGATTTGCGGGGTCATCCTCGATATGGCGGCGGAGACGGACGATAAAATTGTCGATGGCCCGCGTATCGGTTTCGACATTTAGCTGCCATACGTCAGCAAGTATCGCCTTGCGCGATACGCTGCGGCCCGCACGCTCGATAAGATAACCGAGCAGGCGTGCCTCCATCAGTGTCAGGCGAACAAGCTCGCCGTCGCGGCGTATCTCAAGCTCGCCAAGATCGATCGTGCGGCCATTGACCTCGATCACCGAGGGCACCTCGGCCTCACGGCGTTCGCGCCTCAGCCATTCGCGCCGGCGAAGCAGCGCCCTCAGCCGCGCGACAAAGACGGCGAGGTCAAAGGGCTTTGCAAGATAATCGTCGGCCCCGGCCTCGAAGCCCTTGAGCACGTCTTCGGGCCGCCCGAGCGCCGTGAGCATCAGCACCGGCGTGTGATCGCCGCGCTCGCGCATCGCAGCCGCCACCTCAAAGCCGTCCCTGCACGGCAGCATGACGTCAAGCACGACCGCGTCAAACTTTCTCTCTGCGAGCATATCGAGAGCCGCCTGCCCGTCCGTAGCAAGCTCGGCGGCAAAGCCCTCGGCCTCGAGATTAAAGCGCAATCCCTCGGCCAGATGCTGTTCGTCCTCGACGATAAGTATCTTCATCTCTTTGGTAATGTTACGACGAATGTGCTCCCTTTGCCCTCGCCGCGGCTCTCCGCCCGCACGCGGCCGCCGTGTTTCGCTATGATCGAACGCACTATCGCGAGGCCGAGGCCCGTGCCCTTTACCGCCGAGCCGCCCGCCGAGGCCGCTCGATAGAACCGCTTGAATACACGCTTCAGATCGCCGCGTGCGAGGCCCAGCCCATTATCGCGGACGTAGATCTCGACGTGACGCAGCGTGACGCGAAGCTTTACCGAGATGCGCGGCGCCTGTGGCGAGTACTTGACGGCATTGTCGAGCAGGTTGGCGAATGCCGTCTGAAGCTCGCCGCGATCGCCCGTGATCGTGATCTCATCTGCGGGCTTTGCAAGCCTCATCGCCGCCTCATCGAGGTGATGCCGAGCCCGCACGATAGCCGCCGTCTCGGCAAGCAGTTCGCCAAGCGCGATCTCCGCCCGATGCAGTTCGCGCTCTTTCTCGCGCGTCCGGCTCGCCTGCAGAACCTGCTCGACCGTCCCCAGCAGACGGTCGCTGTCCGCGAGCATCACGTCGTAGAATTCACGCTGCTTTTCGGGCTCCACGTCGCGCGATTTGAGCGTTTCGAGATAAAGCCGGATCGACGCGATCGGCGTCTTGAGCTCATGCGTCACGGCGTTGAGAAATGCGTCGTGCCGCTCATTGCGGCGTATCTCACGCACGAGGAAGATCGTATTCAGGATGAGCCCCGTGATGATGATCGCAAACAGGATCACGCCAAACACGAGCAGCGCGACCTCGCGAAGATTCAACAGGATCCATCCGATATTGAGCGCGATGGCAATAGCCGACAGGCAAATGCCCAGGACGAGGAAGAAGATCGCTGTCTTACGCCGACGCACTAGGTCAATTAGAAGTGAAAAGAGCGAAAAGTGAAAAGGTGAAAAAGGAGAAACCCGCAGGCCCTACTTTCTCACCTTTTCACTTTTTCACTTTTCGACTTTCTAAGCCGCTTTCTTCAGTTCCCTGCCGTCCGTCTCGGCTTTCAGGTCGTAGGCGTAAACGTCGCTGATCAGGCCCGCCCTTTCGAGCAGGCGAAGCTGCGCCCAATTCGGGTCAAACTCGGCCCACGTCAGGCCGTGCCGCGCGCTCCGCGGATATGCGTGATGATTATTATGCCAGCCCTCGCCAAAGGTCAGGGCGGCGATCAGGCCGTTGTTTCGCGAGTCATCACGCGTCTCAAACCGCCGGCTGCCCCACAGATGCGTGGCCGAATTGACGAGCCATGTGAAATGCCAGCCGACGACCGTTCGCAGGATGACCGCCCACAGGACCATCGTCACACCGCCGATGGCAAAGAAGACCGCTCCGGCGATGATCGGCGTGACCCAATAGAACTTGTCGATAAATACGATGTATGGATCGCGTATCAGGTCGGGTGAGTATTTTTCGATCGCCGATCTCGGCTGCACCTGGGCCGTGCCCTTGAATATCCAGCCGATGTGCGACCAATACGTGCCGTGCCGCGGGCTGTGCGGGTCGCGCGCCTGGTCAGTAAAGGCGTGATGTATCCGGTGCGTCGTCACCCACGAGATCGGGCCCGACTGCACGGCGAGCGTTCCGCACGTTGCAAGAAAACGTTCCAGCCACCTCGACGTCTTAAACCCGCGATGCGTCATCAACCGGTGATAGCCGATCCCAATACCCCAACTGCCCGCTATCCACCACGTGATCAAAGCCGCTGCCAGATTCTGCCAACTAAAGAAGAAAAGCGAGACCACGGCCAGAACGTGAAACAACGCCACAAAGATGATCGTGTTCCAATGCAGTTTTCCGGCTGCGTGGGGTTCAAACGTAACGACATTTTGCATAAGGATATTCGGTGGAATTGAGAGTATCGCCCGCTGAGGCGGCCGCTATCTCATTACCGTAACAGCTTTTAGCGTCGGCGAATGTAAGAGTTTTGTAAGAGTGTTTTGCCGGACGCCCGACGAGTGAAGATACGGATGGAACGTTTCGTCCGGGTGGTGCCTCTGCAAACGGCGGCGAGAATGCCGTCACAAAGCTCGATAAGGAGTGCTAGAATGTTAGCGATGCAGAGCCTCGACGACATCCGCAGGGCCATCGCTTCATGTCGAGGCGAGATATTCGGGCGCTTTCCGATCAAAAGCCTCGCGGTCTTTGGCTCATTTGCGCGCGGCGATCAGACGCCTGACAGTGACATCGACTTGCTCGTCGAATTTGACCAGCCGGTCGGCATTGAGTTCATCGACCTCGCTGATAGGCTCGAGGCGCTTCTTAACCGTCGAGTCGACCTCGTCTCGCGGCGTGGCATCAAACCCAAGTACCTGGATCGGATCAAACCCGAACTCGAGTATGTCTGAGCGGAGCGACGAATTACTCATCGAAGACATCCTCGACGCTGCGGATAAGATCCTCCGCTATACGCACAAACTCACATTTGAACAATTCGCCCTGGATGACCGCACGGTCGATGCGGTGGCGCGAAATTTCGAGATCATAGGTGAGGCAGCGAATCGGCTGTCCGCCGATTTTAAGATGCGACATTCCCACGTCGATTGGAAACGCATTCGCGGATTTCGGAACCGCATCGTTCACGATTACTTTGGGATCGATCAAGGCATCGTGTGGCAGATCGTTGAGACTTACTTGCCCGAGTTGGTCCGAGCACTGCGGACGATCACGGTGGAGGACAACTAGGCAGACCCACTATATCCTTATCGTTTCGCCGCCTGCGCCTGCACAGCCGTGATCGCGACGGCATCGACGATGTCCTCGGCCTTGCAGCCGCGTGAGAGGTCGTTGCAGGGTTTGTCGAGGCCTTGCAGAATAGGGCCGATCGCGGCGGCGCCCGTGAGGCGTTCGGTCAGTTTATAGGCGATGTTGCCTGAGTTGAGATCGGGAAAAATGAGGACGTTCGCCCGGCCGGCGACCGGCGAGCCCGGAGCCTTCGAGTCGCCGACAGCCTTGACCAGCGCCGCGTCCGCCTGAAGTTCGCCGTCGATCGCGAGGTCGGGCATCCTCGCCTTTACCGTCTTAGTGGCCTCTACAATTTTTTCGATGAGTTGATGCTTCGCGCTTCCTTTCGTCGAGAATGAAAGCATAGCAACGCGCGGTTCGACCCCGAGCAGTGCCCTGCACGACTCCGCCGATGCAATGGCGATCTCGGCGAGCTGCCCTGCGTCAGGATCGACGACCACGCCGCAGTCGGCGTAGATCATCGCGCCTTTCTCGCCAAAGGCCTTGCCCGGCACGACCATCAGGAAAAACGACGAGACGGTCTTCATCCCCGCACGTGGGCCAACGCAGCGAAGGGCCGCCGCCACGGTGTGGGCTGTCGTATTTGTCGCACCGGCAACCGAGCCGTCTGCCTTCCCTAGCCGGACAAGCAGATTGCCGTAATATAACGGATCCCTTACGGCCTGTTCGGCCTCCTCGAGCGTCACGCCTTTAGAACGGCGTATTTGATGATAGAGCTCGGCCATCTTGCCCAGATCATGATGCGAGGCTCGGGTGTCGAGCACATCGACGCCGTTCAGGTTCGCACCGGCCTGAGCGGCGAGTTCACGCACCTCCTCTTTGTTGCCGATCACCGTGATCTTCGCAATGCGGTCTCGGGCACACGCCGCTGCCGCCTCGATCGTGCGAATATCATCGCCCTCGGGCAGAATAATGTGCTGCGGGTCGGCCGCGGCTCGCTGACGAATGTTTTCGAGGATCATGAACGAATCGAATTTACCATACAACGCGCCCGAGCAAAACTTGCACAAAGCACGGGTTTGTCCTTAGACTGAGGAGAATCTAAACCGATGGGAAAGAAACGCGAACTAAAACGCATCGAACGCGGCGAACGGTCGGAACTCAAGGGCCGCCTGAAGAGCTTTCTGATGTTCCTGCCAAATATGGTCACGCTGCTCGCACGTCTATTGAAGGACGGCCGCGTGCCGACGGCTGAAAAAGCGCTCTTTCTCGCGGCTATCGTTTATGTCATCTCGCCGCTCGATTTTATTCCCGATGTTTTTCCATTTATCGGCCAGGTCGATGACATTTATGTCGTTGCGTTGACACTGCTTAGGCTGATAAACCGCTCGGACGAGACGGTAGTTCGTCAACTCTGGCCGGGCGGCGGCGACATTGTCGCGCTGGCCGATTCGATCGCCAATATCGCCCCAAAGTTCCTGCCGCGACGCATTTCTCGCGTCATTACATCGCGTGTCGAGCTTGCTCCCGCAGGCGAGATCATCCGCGGCATCGGAACGAAAGAGCAATCTGTGGTGCGTGAGCTCATTTCCGACGAAGATCTTAAGTTGGATTCCCGTTCCGCGATGACCAACTAGTTTTTACACGAAAACCAGCAAAAACGGCACTTTTTTGTGGATTCCGAGCGCCTTTGTAACTTTATCCATTCAAGCTCGTAGTACTTAGAAAATTGAAATTCGGCGCAAGCCATGGGCTTTTCTGGTTATAATATCGTCAACCAGAGAGGCCGGACTCGGATTTTTATGTTTGAACGCTATACGGAGAGATCGCGTCGAGTGATCTTTTTCGCACGTTACGAGGCTCTCCAGTACGGTTCACAGGTAATTGCGCCTGAGCACATTCTGCTCGGGTTGATGCGCGAGGACAAGACGCTGTCCGCGCGCTTCTTTCCATTCCGCCACGTCCTCACCGTCGAAACGATCCGCCGCGATATCGAGGAACGCATCACACGCCGCGACCGCATCCCGCAATCCTCCGAGCTACACTTATCGGCCGCGACCAAACAAATACTTTTTTACGCGAATGACGAGAGCCGTCAGCTTCGCAATCGCCATATCGGCCCTGAACACCTTCTTCTCGGCATCGTCCGGGAAGAAAAGTCCATCGCCGCCGAAATACTCTTTGGTTACGGCCTCAGGCTGCAGGACATCCGCGACGAGCTGACGCGCCAGAGCGGCATTCCCGGCGTATTGGCGGCGACCAAAGAAAACTCAAGAACGCCAAGCCTGGCTGAGTTCACGCGCGACCTCACCGTCGAAGCGGCCGAGGGCCGTCTCGATCCGCTGATCGGCCGCGAAGCCGAGCTCGCCCGCATCACCGAGATCCTCTGCCGTCGGACAAAGAATAATCCCGTCCTTATCGGCGAGTCCGGCGTAGGCAAGACGGCACTCGTCGAGGGCCTCGCCCAACGCATTGTCGACCGCCGCGTGCCGAGCTTTCTCGACAATAAACGCATCCTGATGCTCGACCTCTCGCTGGTCGTCGCAGGCACGAAGTACCGCGGCCAGTTTGAGGAGCGCCTCAAAAAGATCATGACCGAGCTCAAGGATGCCCGTGAGGCGATCGTCTTCATCGACGAGCTTCACACGCTCGTCGGTGCCGGCTCGGCCGAGGGGACGCTCGACGCGGCAAATATCCTCAAGCCGGCCCTCTCACGCGGCGACATTCAGGTCATCGGCGCCACGACGCCTTCCGAATACCGTCGCACCATCGAGAAGGACCGCGCGCTCGAACGCCGCTTCCAAAGCGTCAAGATCGAGCCGGCGACCGAGGACGAGGCTATCCAGATCATTACGGGCGTCGTCGAGCGTTACGAGGCGTTTCACCAGCTCAGATATACCAAAGACGCCCTCCACGCCGCCGTCACCCAATCAAATCGCTACATCGCCGACCGATTCCTGCCCGACAAGGCCATCGACGTCCTCGACGAGGCCGGTGCCCGTGCAAAATTGCGGTTCCAGAACGAGCAGCAGGGCGAGCCGTCGTGGAAGGAAACCGTTGAGAATTGGAAGCGTTCTGCCGCCAATGAGGACCAGTTGATCTCATACGAATTAAGGTCGCTCGAAGACAGCTTCTTCGCCGTCGAGGTCACAAAAAACGATGTTGACGAGGTGATCGCGCGATGGACCGGCGTGCCGGTGAGCGCCGTCAAGCAAAAGGAAGCTGAAAAGCTGCTCGCGATAGAAAATGCCCTTCACGAGCGCATCGTCTCGCAGCGGCCGGCGATCTCGGCCCTCGCAAGGGCGATTCGCCGCTCGCGCGCAGGGCTGAAGAATCCGCAGCGGCCCGTAGGCTCGTTCCTATTCCTCGGCCCGACGGGCGTCGGCAAGACCGAGGTCGCACGCTCGATAGCGGAATACCTTTTCGGCTCCGAACGCGCCCTTATTCGCTTTGACATGAGCGAATTTATGGAAAAGCATTCGGTGTCAAAATTCATCGGCTCGCCGCCCGGCTACGTCGGCCACGAAGAGGGCGGCCAACTCACCGAAAAGCTCCGCCGCACGCCGTATTCCGTCGTCCTCTTTGACGAGGTCGAAAAGGCGCATCCTGACCTGTTCAATATCCTGCTTCAGGTTTTTGAGGACGGCGTGCTGACCGACGCGATGGGGCAGACGGTCGATTGCAAGCACGCGATCTTTATAATGACCTCAAATCTCGGCGCGCGCGTCATCCAAAAACGAGCCTCGCTCGGCTTTCAGGCCACCGCCGACGCATCGCGCACGGCGCTCGAGGAGCAGGTGATGCAAAAGGTCCGCGAGACCTTCCAGCCCGAATTCATCAATCGCCTCGACGAGATCATCATCTTTGACGAGCTTACGAGCGAAGACCTACACAAGATCCTCGACCTCCAGATCGCCAGGCTGAATACGGTCGTCGCGTCGCGCGGCCTAAATGTCGTCCTCACCGAAAAGGCTCAAAAATGGCTCATCGACAAGGCATGCCGTGACCGCAAATACGGCGCACGTCCGCTAAAACGAGCGCTCCAAAAACACCTCGAAGACGAACTCTCCGAAGCCCTCATCCAGGGCCACATCGCCGACGATACCACCGTAGAAGTCGATGCCGGCTCAGATCGCCTCAGCTTACGCGAACTGCGCCCCGCAGTAGCAGTAGGCACAACGCAGTAGGCAAGCGTCATCTCGTCCCCCGCGTTACCCTCACGGAATTAGCGATATCAAAAGTAATAGCTCCGTCTCGAGTCAGCTCCACGTCATTAAACAGCACCGTCCGCTCGACCTTCAGCCCGTAATGCACGCAGAACGGCGCCGCGCGCAGCGTCCAGTGAGCCATTCCCTTTTTCTTGACCAACGGAAACGCATTCTGCCGCGCGGCATCAGCCGTGCGAAACCCGACCATCCCGCGCCCCTTGTCAAACATCAGTTCCACCGCCTCAGGCGACCCCAATCCCTCGACCGCCACCGCATTCAACAAAAATATCCCCTTCGGCCCCAGCGTCACCCTCGGCGCCCGCCTGTCAAACCCATTCGGCCTCCCCTGAAAGATCTCCCACCGCTCGATCATGTGTATTTAGCTTCCCCTTATGTGAATTTCCGCGTATTTACGCATCACACACACTATCACAGATGCAACGCCTTGTCAAGGGTATGGCCCTCAGAACGCAGGCACCCCTGCCCGCTCAATCGAACTTTACCTTCGGCAACCGTTCCACAATGTCCACGGTTTGGACGCTGACGTTAATTATGGATAGCAGGAGATCGAGGATGTAGCGCTCGTTCCCTGTCTCGGTGGACCAGTCGTTGGGGTCGTTGGTTATGCCGCTGGCCTTGTCGGTCTTGACCTGGTAACGCTCCATTATCCATTCGATCGCGGATTTGCCGTTGATGACGTAATCGTAGGCTTTTGGCGGAATGCAGGAGATCGTTATCGAGTTGTTATAGAGGATCGTGTCCTTGCGGGTCTTGGACACAAAGCGCATCTTTGTGACCGCGTATTTTCCGAGCTTATCGCCCTCGACGATCACATCTGGATATGCCGAGACCTTCTCATAATTAAGGTGCAATTGCGCGAGTGCCCTGCCAGCCTTTGAAAAAGCGACGAAATCCGCCAGTTCATCGACCAACGGAATACGCGGGAGCATTTTCTTTAGGTCGTTGGCGAATTTCCGGCGATATTCGGGGCTGTGGAGAAAGCCGTAAACGTAATAGAAAATATCTTCTTTCTTGATCGCCGTCCCATATTGTTCCTTTGCACGTTTCGCGATAAAGTCGCTCACACCATCGCGCCGGACAAACTGCGGCTCGCCCGCCGTGTCAAACAATGTCGGGTTATCAGGCCGATTCTCTTCGTAGTAATAAAGCGGAAAGCATTGGGTGTCACCGTTGAGGTGAAGATCGGGTATCTGGTCAGTGATCAGGACAGACAAATCTTGGTTGCCCCCCGGCGCTGGAACGCAAATAACAAGGTTAGAAGTTTCAGGTGTTGGGAACAATTCGTGAATCTTATAGATAACTTCGTTAAGTGCTCGTGAAAAATACAGGTGCTGTTTAAAGAATGGACGATATAGAGAACTAACAATTCGTTGCAAAGAGAAATCAATCTCTCGGTTTCTTCCGATGTCGCCTTCCAACGCCCGTGTCCAACTAATTTGTTTCGAGTCCTTGGAAACAAAGTCGCGAACTTTTAACTCGGAATCCCCTTTCAGCTTTTCGTGAAACTCGTTGCGTTGTTCGTTATAAAAAGAAACGAAACGCTCCATATTTTCGGCTAAGGTTGTTGGCGACGAGTTGTAACACCACGCATCTCTTTGTGTTTTAATTCCATTACTGTACAAAGGTGAAAAGAAAGCGGGCCTATTCACATCACCTTTGCTTCCTAAAGAAATAAATTCTGTGAATGCGTCGCTTCGAGTTCCAATCCAATCACCATGTTCGTTCGGATTGATTCTATTGAAATATTCTTCTTTCGTAATAAGCTCAACTTTCTTTAATAAGGCTAGTTTGTCTTCGCGATTCAAATAGTCGCCGATGTCGTGATAGTGGATGACTGCCTTCTTATCGTTGTTCTCAGTTTTTGGTTTCTTGACGAGCAGAGTTATCGAGATCGGCGTTCTTGAACCTTCACCGAAGACGTTTCCTTTTTCTTTCCTTCGCTGTTCTCCACTTGTTCTCGCATTACCGCGAAGGTTGAAAACGTAAACGGAAGAAAATTCCTTTTCAAGCGATTTGCGAAAGCCATCCTGCGCGTTGCCGTCGATCCATGAGCCATTACTGACAAAGCAGATCACGCCGCCGTTATCGTCAAGGCGATCTGTGCTCCATCGGAACGCTTTGAAGTAAGAGTCATAGAGCGAGTTTTTGTTCGTTGCCGATGTGAGCTTGGCGTATGTATCAGAAATTCGGTTGTCTAACCGCGTGTATTTCTGATTCTGTGCATTATCGTTCGCCGATCTCTGGCCGACTGAATACGGCGGGTTGCCGAAGATGACTTTTAGCGGAGCGCGTTTTTGGCGTTCGACGCGTTCGGAGTTTTGTTTGAAAGTCTCGCCTTTGAGGTCGGCTTGTGAGCCTTCTTCGCCCAATTGGAACGTGTCGGTGAGGCAGATGCCTTCGAAGGGGACATAATCGCTTTCAGGCTCTGCCTGTCTATTTGCGGCGAAGCTCTGCTTCGCCGTCGCTTCTTCCCCAACTTCTGAGGCTATGCCTCCGCTCGGCGGCACAGCCGCTTCAACCGGGGGGGGAACCTGCCGGAAAAGCAGAGCTTTTCCGCAAATAGAGCGGCAAAGCCGCAAGATCGGCGCTCATCGCGTCGTGGTAGGCGTTCTCGATGTTGACGGCGGCTATGTAATACGCGAGCAGGACGATCTCGTTGGCGAATATCTCGTGTTTGTACTTATGCGACAGAGACTCGCGATCAATAAGGCCGCTTTGGATCAGGCGTGTGATGAAGGTTCCCGTTCCGGTGAAAGGGTCGAGGATATGAACGTCACGATCTTTCAGTTCGCGTCCAAACTCTTTCTTAAGTACGTCATTGACCGAATGAATAATGAAATCGACAACCTCAACCGGCGTGTAAACAATACCGAGGCGTTCGACCATCTTCGGGAACGCGATCTTGAAAAAGTTGTCGTAGAGACGCAGGACGACAGCCTGTTTAGCGGCGGGATTATCGAGGTCTTTGACGATACGACGAACGAAGTCGTAAAACCTTTGCAATGTCTCGTGTTCCTTTGCATCGCCGTCTCGATCCAGAATATCGAGCATCGATTGCATAGAGACGGAAACGGGATTGCTCTTGATAAACGAATATCCCTCGAACAACGCTTCGAAAACCGGACGCGTAATGATGTGCTGCGAAAGCATATCTATCGCTTCGTCATCGGTGATCGACGGATTTATGTTCTTGCGAAGTCCCGCGACAAAATCGGCAAAGGCCTCGGCATGTTCGCCGCCTTGTGCGATAAGACGTTTTATTCTCTCGACCTGACGAATGGCAATATCCCCGACGCTCTTTGCCCATTGTTCCCAATAGTGTCGGTCACCGACCTTTTTGACCATACGGGCAAAGATCGTGCCCTGATACTCCTCAAATTGCAGACGAAGTTGTTGGTTGATCGCTTCCTTTGGCTGTGTCGAATCAAGATCGCCGCGATTGGTCGGCTCTCCGTTCTCAAACGATACTTCGGGAGCACCGACGACGATCTGATTGGGCCGGACCTTGTTGAGATTGATCTTGTTGACGGTGGCGTTGAAGCGGTCGTCGTGGGCACGAAGAGCGTTCAGCACCGTCCATACGACCTTGTAACGCTCGTTGTTATCAAGCGCTTTTTCCGCCTCGATATCCGCCGGGACTATGATCGGAATGATAATGTAGCCAAACTTTTTGCCTTCGGCCCGCCGCATCACGCGTCCGACGGATTGAACGACATCAACCTGCGAATTGCGCGCCGCAAGGAACATCACCGCATCGAGCGAAGGCACATCGACGCCTTCCGATAGACAACGAACATTTGTAAGAACGCGGCATTCGCCGGGCTCCGGCTCGGCCTTGAGCCAGGCAAGGCATTTTTCGCGTTCGGGTGCGGGAAACGTGCCGTCGATATGCTGCGCCGAGACCTTTACCATTTGCCCGCGTTTGTCGGGCGGCAGCGAATCGACGTAAGCCTTGGTGCCGTCGTTGAATACGCCCTTAATGGCCTTTGAAGCTACGATCTTTGGACAAAAGGCGACCGCGCGTTTCATTTGGCTCGGATCGATGGCTTTAGTGACACCGTCGTCGCCTATGAACTGTTTGGACAGTGCATTGATACAGCCAACCAGCTTCAAAATGTCATCAGCCTCGATCTTGCCCTCAGGGTCGGCGAGGGCTTTCTGTAGGCTCGGTGAAATGTCGTTTTCGCCAACCGTCAGGATCAATACCTTGTAGTCGGTCAGCAATTCACGCTCGACGGCCTCGCCAAAACCTATGCGGTATATCTCTTCGCCATAGTGGCTCTCATCATCCATCGACCAGACCGTGGCCTCGGCCAGAGCCGCCTTGCCCTTAGAGTCATCGCTGTAAAGCCGGGGCGTCGCGGTCATGTAAAGGCGCCGCTTAGCCTGAATGAAGTCGTTGTTATGGACCTTGGTGAAGGCCGACTCGTCATCGTCCGAAAGCTGAACGCCTGTTGTGCGATGGGCTTCGTCGCAAACTATGAGGTCGAATTCGCCAAGATCGACACCCTGTTGGGCTTTCGCGATGACCTCAATAGATTGGTAGGTCGAAAACACGACAGTCATGCCCGGCCGGTCTTTCGAACGGGCAAATTTAACTTGCGCTGCTATCGATTTGATATCCGTTGACGCCGGAAGCCCGAGATCGAGGACCGAAAAACTGTCAACGTCACGATTCTTAAGCGTTTGCGGGTTTACTTGCGGATCGGAGCAAATACAGATCGGATAGATCGGCTCAGCGGCATCTCCCGTCCATTCGCGAAGAGTTTGCGCAAGCAACGAGATCGACGGGACCAGAAAAAGGATAAATCCCTTTCCGTTGGTTTCGTTCTCGGCGATACGCAACGAGGTAAACGTCTTGCCGGTGCCGCACGCCATTATCAGCTTGCCGCGGTTCTTCGTCTGGAAGTACTCGTGCGTCTTCTCAACGGCAAATTTCTGATGCGGGAACAGTTCCTTGACAGCGGTGCGGGCGTCCGCACCGTGAATCTCATTCTCGAGCTTTTCCCAATCGACAGGAGCCTGGCGAAGATCATACAGGCCGATGCGGTTTACCGGTGGAGACTGATTGCGGATTGCCTGTTCAGCGTTGTTTCCCCAATTATTGGTGGTTGATACCCAGAGCCTGTGAGCAAAGCCCCTCGTCCGAAAATCCTCATCCTTAAATGTCCTGCCGGACGTAGTTATGAACGAATCGACGTGCGGCTTGTCCATCGTCGCGGTCTCAGCATAGAACTTGCACTGGATCGCCCAGTACTCGCCCGAGAACGTAGCTGCGACTAGGTCGATCCCCGTATCGTTGCCGCCAAACTGGCTGCGGAAAGGAAATTCCTGCCACAACCACACCTGATCGAACATACTTGCGTACGTCGGGTCGGTTTGCAGATACGCCTTCATAAGACGCTCGAACCTGTCGCCCTTCGCCCGCTCAGTTAGGGATTCCTTCCGGTATTTATCAATTAGGTTGTCTAAATTCATGGGACGGGGCATTATACAACCGAACCGCCGTCAACGAACAATGAACCTCTTCAACGAACAACTAATAGTGCAGAGTGAACAATGAATGGAAGGAGAGAAGTGAGAGATGGAGAATAAGAATGGAAAATTTAGAATGAGAAGAAAGGGGAGAAGCGGCGACATGGGAAGCGGAAATGAAGAAGGGATTATTGGGGATCGAAAAAGACGTAGGCGCGAGCGCCCCGCTGAAACGGTCCGTTTTCTTGGGTCGTGGGTCATACGCAATTGCGTTTGGTCATACGGATGCGTCCCTGGGACACAGCCGACGGCTGACAGCTGACGGCTTCAAAAAGCAACCTCGCAAAACGGCGCAGAATCATAGAGGCAAGTCATTATTCGGCTTTGAAATGCACCCTCTGTTGGGTATTCTAATAGTTCGCTTTTTGGGACGCCGGCAGACGTGGTTTTTCGTGACCGTTTGCGTGCCCAAACGGGCGGCCAACTCAAGCGGTTTTGTATGGTAAAGTTCAGCGTTCCGGCCCTGTGTTTATTGCTCTTATCGGTGTTTGCGGCCGCGCCCGTCTCGGCCGCCTCTGACGAGCGGGCGCCGGCCCGCGCCGCAGCCGCACAGCAGGTGGTCGAGAGCGTTGATATCCAGGGCAATCGACGCCTCCGCGACGAGGACCTCTTGTATTACGTCAAGACCCGCGCCGGCGACGTTTACGATCCCGCGGCCCTCGAACGCGACCTCAGAGAGCTGCTCTCGCTCAATTTCTTTGACAAGACCGCCACGCGCGTCCTCGTCGAGGACGGCATCCGCGGCGGCGTCAACGTGATATTCTCGGTCCGCGAACTGCCCATCATACGCGACCTGCAATTCAAGGGCTCAAAGGCCATCAGCGAATCGGACATCCTCAAGAACTTTCGCGAAAAACGCGTCGGCATCTCAAAGGAATCTGTTTATGACCCCGTAAAAGCCCGCGGCGCCACCCGCGTGCTGCGTGAACTTCTCGCTGCAAAAGGCTATCCGAACGCCACGATCACAGTCCAGGAAGAAGAGGTCTCAGCCACGTCGATCGCACTGACATTCAATATCGACCAAGGCAATCGCTCGCGCATCGTCAAGATCGAATTTGAGGGCAATGATCATTTCTCCGACGGCGAACTGCGTGGTGCCCTGCAATACGTCAAGCCGACCGGCCTCATCGCGCGTGTCAAAGGGATGGACATCCTTCATCTCGAAAAGCTCCAGGCCGACCTCCAGCGCAACGTCCGCGCTCATATGTGGTCGAAAGGCTACTTTCAGGCCCGCATCGGCGAGCCGCGCGTCGAGGGCATGGGCTATAAACGCACGGGCTTCCCCATTCTAAAAGCGTTTCCCTTGCCGCTCGTCACTTCAAAGGACGATACGCTGCGTATCATCGTCCCCGTCACAGAGGGCAAGGTCTTTCGCGTCGGCGAGCTCAAGGTCGAGGGCAATTCGATCTTTTCCGAGCAGCAGATCCTCGGCTACGTCGGCCTCAAACAAGGCGAGATCGCCGACGGTAAACGCCTGCAGGACGCCGTCTTTGAAGACCTAAAGAAAGTTTACGGATCGCAGGGATTCGTGCAATACACGGCCGAGTTTGACCCGCAATTTAAGGACAATCCCGCCAAACCCGACGAAGGCATCGTTGACATTACCATCACCATCGAGGAGGGAAAGCAGTTCCAACTGCGGCGGCTCGAATTCACCGGAAATACCTTCACTCGTGACAAGGTCCTCAGGCGCGAGTTCCTGCTCAACGAGGGCGATACATACAATCAGAACTTCCTTGAGATATCGCTCGCCAGACTCAATCAGACGCAGTATTTTGATCCGATCGACAAGGACCAGGACGTCGAGATCCGGACCGACGAAGAAAAAGGCGATGTTGACCTCGTCGTTAAGGTGAAGGAAAAGGGCCGGCAGCAGATCTCTTTTAATGGCGGCTTGGCAGGCATCGGAGGGTCGTTCTTCGGTCTTGAGTACTCCACGAATAACCTCGCAGGCCGAGGTGAGGTGCTCTCGTTCAGCCTCGGCTATGGTAATCGCCAGAGGAGTGTCCAATTCAGCTATCAGGAACCGTATTTTCGTGACCGCCCGATTGCCGTTGGACTCTCAGTATTTGCCAGCAGATACAAGTTCTTTGGCGAGGGCACATTCCTGACCCAGAATCCGGACGTTCTTAACGACCTCTTCAATCCCTTAGGTTCGGTCGTGACCGACGAGGCTAACCTGTTTACCCAAAGTACGTACGGCGCGAATGTGTTTGCAACCGCACCATTGTCTGAGTTCTTCTTTAAGAAACGCCGCTTTACCCAGTTCTCTCGTATCGGCCTGACATACCAGTTCACGGCTACGAGCATTGAAGATCCCGAGGTAAATTCCCTGGGCGACCCCGCTGCAACGATCCCGGTCATCTACCGTCAGCCAAACATCCTTACGAGCCGCATCGTTGGAACCTTTGCTTACGACACGCGACAACCTGCGGCTAACGGCATCGATACGGTCGGCGGACGACAACTCTCGCTCTCATTCGGCTTTGCCGGCCTTGGTGGAGATGTCAGGACCTATCAGCCGAATGTCCAATACTCGCAGTTCATTCCTGTAAGGAACAAAAAGTCAAAGACTCCTGACGTGCTTGCCTTTCGTGTGTTAGCGGGAACCATCGGGACGTGGTCGGTCAAAGACAAGATCCGCAACGCAAACTCTTTGTCGTTTGTCGGCGGAGTGCCGATCTATGAACGTTACTTTCTCGGCAGCGAGAATGATATTCGAGGATACGAATCGCGGTCTATCGGCCCGATCTCACCTTTTGACACGTATGTAACGAGCCGTAACGTGGTCGTTGCAAACAATGCAGCGGGAACGGCAAATACACAGACCGGCCTCAGCGATCGCACACGAGACGAGATAATCGCGATAGGCATGCTTACCGGGGCGGGCGGTGCCAATCCGGCCCTCTACACCCGAAACTTTCGCTTCATCGGTGGGGACACGCAATTCCTCGCGAATGTCGAGTACCGTCGCCCGCTATTCGGGCCCGCCACGATGGCGATCTTCGCCGACGTCGGCTCGGTATTCAACCTGCGCAAGTCGGGAACACAGATGATCAACAGCGAGTTCCTGCCTGACGAGCAGTTGATCGGTGCCGGCCGCTTGACCGCATTGGCATTGATCAATACGCCGGTTCTCGAGAGCAGCTTTGGCAGCCTTTTGTATTACCGAGACCGCGTAATGACGAAGACGGATTTCATCAACGAATTTTGCCGAGGAAACCGTTTTGGCTGCCCGACGGCCCTTTCGCCGCAGGTTCAGCAATTATTCCTTCGTGGCGAGGTCCAGCAGAACTCATTGTTGAGGGTCGATGACGCAAAGTTTGGCAAGCTTAACGACTTTAAGGCCAGTGTCGGTGTCGAGCTTCGCGTGCAGGTCCCGATCGTCAATGTTCCGTTTCGCCTGATCTACTATTTCAATCCCAACGGCAAGTTTGGCCTGACGGAGGAATTACCCGGTATATACCTCCCCGGAAAACGTAATGGATTCCGCTTCACGGTGGGAAGGACATTCTAGCGTGAAGATTGACATTGAATAGCCATTTAATTACCATTGCGTTTCTTTTTTCGAAACCGAAAGCAACATTAGCGAGTGAATAGGTTTCAAAGGTTTAGACAGCACTCATTAAAGTGTTCCGTTTACGAAGTAAGGAGTTTGGACAAGAATGAATAGGATCAAATATTTTGCCGCCGCCGCAGTCGTTGCTGCTTTTTTTGCCAGTTCGGCGTTCGCTCAGGGCGGGAATACAACCACGCCGACCAAGATCGGCTGGATCATCACAGCGGCGTTTGGTGATGATAAAGAGGGGATCACGAAGTATGTGAATGCCGAAAAGGCCCTTGATGCCGAGATGAAGCCTCGTTTGACGGAACTGCAGACCCTGCAGACCAGGATGCAGGCCCTATCGGAGGAGATCAAGAAGATGAGCGGCAATCCTGCTGTTCCCGTTGACCAGAAGACGATTGCGGCTAAACAGGATGAGGGGCAGCGACTCCAGCGCGAGTACGAGTTTAAGCAAAAGGAAGCACAGGCCTCCTACGGCAAGCGCCGGGAAGAGGTAATGGCCCCGATATCGACCAACATCTTTCAGGCACTCCAGGAATATGCCAAGAAAAATGGCTACACGGCGGTGATCGACATCAGTACGCTCGGTGCGGCAGATCAGCCGAGCCCGTTGTTGTTTCTTGAACCTGCGGCGGATATTACCAAGGCATTCATTGCGTATTACAATACGCGCCCCGCGACGACGGCATCAACGACGCCGGCCCGACAGCCTTAAGGTGTTCCTAAGCTAACCACGAATGAGCCGGTGAAATTGCCTTTTGCCGGCTTTTCGCATATATGTGGTTATTTATTCTGATATGACCATTCTTGATTCGATCGCCATTCAGGAAATAATCCCGCATCGATACCCGTTTCTGCTGGTCGATCGCGTCATTGAGCTCGAGCCGCGCAAACGCATCGTGGGTGTCAAGCAGGTCACAACGAACGAACATTTCTTCCAAGGCCACTTTCCCGGGGCTCCGGTCATGCCGGGTGTCCTTCAGATCGAGGCCCTAGCGCAGGTCGGTGCGATACTGGTCCTGCGAGAGTTTGAAGACCGTGTCCAAAAGATACCGTTCTTCAGCGGCATCGAGAGTGCTCGATTTCGCCGCCCCGTGGTCCCGGGTGACACGCTGACACTTACGGTCGAGGCCCTGAGAGTAGGCAGCAAGGTCCAGAAAATGCGCGGCGTTGCAAGTGTTGACGGCCACGTAACCGCCGAGGCTGAGATAATGTGCATCGTGGCAAATCGGGGAGGCTAGTTGATGGATCCGGTTCAAGCAAGAGAGTTCTTTGACACGTACTTCTATTACATCATCGCCGGGAGCCTGATCTTTGGGGTTTTGATCGGCTTGGTTCCGCTCCTGATAGGCCTTAGGCGGGGCCGTCGGAAACTGGGTTTCATCGGCTTTGTCGTGACCGTTGTTGATTCCGGCATTTCACCGATACTTGGGGTCATCACGGCTGTTGTATTCACATTGGTACTGGTTTTCGGCTCGAAGAAGAAAAACATCGACCAGGAGTGATATCACAGCCGAATGGCTACTTTCATCCACAAGACAGCGATCGTGAGTGACGCCGCACAGGTCGGCCCGGACTGCTTTATCGGTCCGTTTTGTACCGTCGGTGATGAGGTCACCCTCGGTAAGGGCGTAAGGCTGGATTCGCATGTTGCAATTGACGGACAGACTGCCATTGGCGACGGCACCCACGTCTATCCATTTGTGTCGATAGGCTATGCTCCCCAAGACCTCAAGTATTCCGGTGAGCCGACCTCGACCGAGATCGGTGCGAGAAATCAGATACGTGAGTTCGTGACTATTCATCGCGGCACGGCCGCCGGTGGTGGCGTGACCCGCGTCGGCGATGACAACCTGCTGATGGCGCAGGCTCACGTCGCACATGATTGTCAGCTTGGCAACGAGATAATCATGGCCAATGCGGCGACCCTAGCCGGCCATGTCGAGATCGCGGATCGGGCTAGCATTGGCGCGTATTCAGGGGTGCATCAGTTTTGCAGGATCGGCCTTGAAGCTTTTGTCGGTGGCTATTCCGTAGTTGTGAAGGATGCTATGCCCTACGCGATCATTCAAGGAAACCACGCAAAATGCTACGGCCTCAACCGACTGGGAATGAAGCGGCGTTCCTATCCGCGTGAGACGATAGAGCACCTGAATCACGCCTTCCATCTCCTGCTCTCGTCCAAACTCAACACGTCGCAGGCGCTCGAACGTATTCGCACCGAGATCTCGAAATGTGTCGAGGTCGACGTACTCACGAACTTTATTGAGACCTCAAAGCGCGGAGTCGTTAAGTAGAATGACTGACGATCAATCCGTGATCATGCGTTTTGGCTCTCGTGTGCAGCGCTGCTATGGCTGCTTCGTTGCCTACAACCTTAAGGATATGTACTTGGGTGAGGACGTGACATTCTTCTGCAAGCACTGTAGGGACGATTCAATGTTTCATTTCGATGATTTCTCTAAGCTGCTCGACTTATCAAAGCTCGATGGAGGCGAGGGCGAGCACCATCACTAGGTCTGCGGTTTTTCCAACCGACGGCTTTCCCGTAAAATCATCGCGTGGCCGCAAAACGAACCGAACCCAAACCGACGCTAACCGGATTGGCCCGCAAACTCGGGGGATTAACAGCCGAAAAGAGGCGTGTAGCGCTCGAGCTAAGTGCCTCACTGGCCGCGGTTTCGCTCAAGGCGAGCCGTGCATTCGTCGAGTCGATACCCGAGGCGGCCGCGTTGATGTCGTGCGACGACCTGCGTATCTGGGGTGAGTTCGGGCGCCGTGTGGCAATGGCTGATACAGGCACGGCTATCCGTTTTTTTTCCGGAAGTTATCAGAAGCTGCCCGATATCCCGAACGAATGTCGCGGCACTTTATTTGCGATATGTACACGCCAGCTCGTCCTCTCGAGTTCGGCTGCGTTGGCAACATACGACCGCATGCCAGAGATCGCGGGCTCATTTGCTGATCCTGCCCTGGTTAACACCGTCCTGGATGTAGCCCTCGAGATCGCCAACCGGTCGGCGAGGCACAGCGTAGAGTTCCTCGAAAATTCACCTGCTGTTGGCCGAGCGCTCAAGGCCCTCGGAGATGAGCGTGTCACCCAGGCGGTAGTGTCGCTGGCGGCTGACTTTGCCGGACGAACCGGCGGCCTTGCCGCCGAACTCTGGCAAGGCCTGCCTGAGGCCCTTGACGGCCTCTCACCCGACAGTGTATTGAGGCTCCTGCTGGCGACAAACCAGTTCCTGGACCACGGCGGAAGCGTCACGCTTCACTTCCTGGCTTCAGGAAGTGTTGCGTTAAGGACATTTGAGCAGGCCTTTGATGAATGGAGCGGTGCCGCCGAGGTGATGGCCCGCCATGGTAACGCGGTTGTGATCTCATTTCTTAGGGCGGCTCCGCGATTCTTTGCGCATTTTACTTCTTCTGACAGTACGCTTGCCATTCGGCGTGTTATGCATCTGACGGCGAGGATCGCCGAAATTGACGCTGAGGCCGCTCTCGCCGCCTTTAAGTCAAGCGCGTCGGCGCTGCAGAGAGTATCAATAGCGCAGTTCGAAGACTGGGTCGCGAATGGCCTTGCCGCCCACGCGAATGATTCAGCAAAAGCGCGGCGGAGTTACTTTGGTCTTGAAACCCGCGAGTCAAATGACCAGCTTCAGCGATCCCGTTCGGGCCTGCCGCTCGATGGGATCCAACAGGTACTGCGCCTTTACGTTGAAGGCCTCACGGGCAACGAGATCGATGTCCAACCGTTGAACGCGATGCCTCAGGAGGCACGCATCGGTGATGGCAAGACGATCTATCTGCCTTCGTCGATTGCGGAATTCACCGATGATGAGCAGGACTTTCGGCTCTACAAGGTACTTGCGGCCCACGCCGCCGGACAGATCGAATTTGGCACTTTTGCGGCAGATACGAGCGAGCTGCAGGCAGCCTTTATTGAGTTGGCTACTCTCTACTCAATGACCGATGAAGAGCGGGATGCCTTCTCGCTGGATGGATACCTGAATACGGAAAGATCTGAGACCCTCGGCCTGAAAAATGAGATCGGAGATCTGCCGATGGGCTCCGATTATCGCGAAGTTCTGAAGGTCTTTCCCGAGCCGAGCCTGGCCCGCAAGATCTTCACGACGATGGAAAATGCGCGCATCGACTATTGTCTGCGACGCTCGTATCGCGGCCTTGTCAAGGACCTCGATCTGATGCAATCGCTTCTTCGCTCCAATCGGCCATACATCTTTGACCTTCCGATGCATCAGGTGCCATTTGAATTGCTGTTCCAGATCACGCTGTGTGGTGGAGCGACCGACGATGCCCGGATGTTCTATGGCCAAATCGTGTCCGAGATCGAGACGGTAATTGAGACATATTTGGGATCAAAGGCGGAACCGCTCGCGTCACCAGAATCCGACATTCCACGGGCCATCATGGCGTCTCCGGTCCTGCCCACCGTTGCCGATGCGTTGATGGCAACGTCACGCGTCTATACTCTGTTCCAAAATATCGTACCGGAACAGCAGCAAGAAGCAGAGTCTGCCGATACGGAGGCTGACACCGATCTCGCCTATGACGACAAACATTCTGTCGAATCCGTGACCGAGGAACAGGTAAAGCGGGAACAGCCGCGGAGCGTTCAGGATATCAGTGATCTATTCAATGCGTGGAACAGCCTCGATGACGACGGTGAACCGGACGATCTCGCAGGTTCGGAGGCATGGAGTCAGACTGAGTTGCCTGAACAACAACTCGAGGCCGACGATATCGCCTTCGCCTACGATGAATGGGACCGCGAACTCAACGACTACCGTGTCGGCTGGAGCCGCGTGATCGAGAAACGGGTAAAGCAAGGCGACCGCTCATTCGTCGAGATGACGCGAGCTCGATATCGCGGCGTGATCTCATCGATTCGGCACCAGTTCCAGTTGATGAAGCCCGAGAACCTCACACGAGTCAACCGTGAGATCGATGGCGAGGATTATGATCTGAACGCGCTTGTGGATCTTGTGATAGATCGCAAGGCTGACGGCAGGCAGTCCGAGAATATCTACACCAAGCGATTGCGAAAGCGGCGCGATGTGGCCGTTTCGCTCCTGCTTGACCAATCGTCATCGACGGCTCGCACCATTACGCGAAATCCGCTCCAGCCCTACACGCATCCCGGCCGACGTATCATCGAGATCGAAAAGGAAGGCCTCGTTCTGATGAGTGAGGCCCTTGAGGCCGTTGGTGATCCATATTCGATAAATGGCTTTACGAGCGAAGGCCGCAGGAACGTCAAGTTCTATGTAGTAAAGGATTTCGATGAACAGTATTCCGACGAGACAGAAAGACGCATCGGCGGGATCACATTCCAGAACAACACTCGCCTGGGCGCCGCCATCCGCCACGCGTCACACACGCTGCTCCGGCAGGACGCCCGCACAAAGCTCCTTATCATCCTCACCGACGGCCGTCCCTACGATCACGATTACGGTGACGCCCGCTACGCCCGCGAAGACGTCCGCGAAGCCCTTATCGAAGCAAAAATGAACGGTGTCACCCCTTTCTGCATAACCATCGACCGCGAATCCGAGGCAGAACTAAAGGATCTATACGGCGATGTCGGCTACACGATCATCGACGACGTACTCTCGCTGCCAGAGCGGATGCCTAACATCTATCGACGGCTGACCAGTTGATCGCGGATCATGAGGCTATATGGCGATGCGATCTTAAGAGCAACGAAGGGTCAACAAAAAACCGCCTCGCACATTGGCGAGGCGGCCTGTTCGATCTAACCGAACTATTCTCTCCTATCTTACTGTGCTGAAAACACCTGGACCGTTCGGCGGCCAAACTTACGGGCTTCGCCGCAGCCGGGCACCCAGATGTCGATCTTCTTCCCCTTGATCGCAGTACCGGTGTCGGAGACGAGATACGTCCCGCTCCACGGGCCTGCGTTGACATAGACACGCGAACCGAGCCTGAGAACACGCGGGTCTGCCGCGATCAGTCCGCGGCGAACGCCATGGCCCATAGCGGTCCGGCCCTTCAGGCAGTATGCCGTGGCCGAGAATGCACCGCGGCTTGCGCCTGCTCCTGTGGCCTTTGTCGAGGCCGTTGTCTTTACCAGTTTCTTATCGTCGATCGCGGGAGTTTCAATTACGGGAGCAGTTTCACTAACTAAATTATTATTGAGTATATTATCTTCGATCTTTGGTTGCGATTCTTTCGCTATAATGAGGTCGCCGACCGGCTTGCCTGTCTGCGCGTAGATAAAAGCCACGAGCAGACCCGCAAGGACGGCTATCGAGCCTCCTCTAACGAGTTTCTTCATTACAAATTCTCCTGTCATAACTAATCGGAGCCCAAACGCAAAAATAGTGTCTGAGATTTAATTCTTCAGCCACTATTTGCCGGTAAAGGCGTCGTCTGGACTGTTTTCGGACGGCCATTCGCCGCCGAGTTTCAACCCATAGACGTTGAAACTGTTTGCAATACTAGCACTTGTGGCTCCACCTGTCCACCCTCTCGGCGGCCGCAACTCCTTATGTTATATGCAATTGCTGTGTTTTCAGGGGTTTACGAGTGGTATTTTTTTTTGGATTTGATAGACTTTTGGGGCGAGTTTCTTCTTGATCCTCGTCAAAAGCAGCCCATTTCTTGAGAGGAAAAACCTATGCGCGAGAGACGCGGCGGCGAACGCTTTGCCATCTCATTTCCGATCCGCGTTCGTTGGAAAGGCGACGACGGCAAGGAGGTCGTCCAGGAAGGCCTGACCGAAAATGTCGGCCCACACGGCACGCTGATCTATCTGCCGCGAAACCTGCCAAGCGTAGGCGGTAAGGTTCGGATCACGGTGACCGAGAACCCGGACGATGAGGTAACGGCCGCAGCGGAAGTGATCCGTCTGGAGCGCAACGCTGCACACCCTCAGGCAGCCCTCATGCTCACCGACAACCTGCGCGAGTGGAAAAAGAAGGTCTGGCAGCTCGCCGCAACGACGATCGCCGAACAGGAACCGGAAGAGTTTGACGATTGGTAAACCGAAATGAAAGTTCTCGTTCTCGGCGCCGGGCGTATGGGCCATGGCGCCGTTTTTGATCTCATACACAACTCGCCGGATGTCGAGACGGTCAGCGTCGCGGACAACGACCTCAAAAAGGCCGAGCGCGTAGCCGAATCGGTCGGGACCGCACGTGTGGATCCGCATCACATCGACGTCTCGAATTATTCCGATGTCGTCTCGATCATGCGCGGGCATGATTCCGTGATCTCGTGCGTCAACTATTGGCATAATGTCGCGCTCTCAAAAGCCGCGATCGAGGCGCGTGCCAATTTCTGCGACCTTGGCGGCAATAATTATGTCGTTGACGAGCAACTTGCGCTTGATGACGCCGCGAAAGCGGCCGGGATCAACATCATTCCCGACTGCGGTCTTGCACCCGGTATGGTTTCGATACTCGCGATGCACGGAGCGGCTCGCTTTGATTCAGTCGATGCGATACACATACGAGTCGGCGGCCTCCCGCAAGACCCGCAGCCGCCGCTCGACTATCAGCTCGTGTTCTCGGTCGAAGGCCTGATCAACGAATACATCGAGGCGGCCCGAGTGATCCGCGACGGCAAGATTACTGAGATCGAATCAATGACCGAAGTCGAACAACTCTCATTCGACGGATTTCCCGCATTGGAGGCTTTCCAGACAAGCGGCGGAACATCGACGCTCCCCGACACGTTCCTCGGCAAGGTGAGAGAACTCGACTACAAGACGATCCGATATGCAGGTCATTGTGACAAGTTCAAGACGATGATCGACCTGGGTCTTTGTTCGAGCGAAGCTGCCCTGATCGATGGTCGCGACCTGATACCGCGAAAAGTGTTCGGGAAGCTCCTGCAGGAGAATCTCCCGGCCGACGGGCCTGATTACGTGCTCGTCAGGCTTGACTTTATCGGAACAGGGAACGGTGCGGGACGCAAACTCCGCTACGACATCGTGGACCGGTTTGACACTGCGACAGGCATGTCCGCAATGATGCGCACGACCGCCTTTCCGGCATCTATCATTGCTCAGATGATGGCTCGCGGCGATGTCAGGCGGCGCGGAGCTACGCCACAAGAGATCGCTATCGATCCGGAGGCGTTTGTCACCGAACTCAACCGGCGCGAAATCACCGTTAAGGAGATTGACTGCGTCGGTGGGCTAAGCTAGAATTCGTTCGTTCTAAGGAAAACTGTTTCGAATAGTTGCTGACATCTTTCGTGAAGCTACTAAGGGGAAGGTATGCGTCACCGTTTTGCTGGTTCTGCCATCCCGCCGTATTTTTGCATCAACACCAAATCATCATAGGAGATCTGTTATGTCAAATTGCTGGAGTATTCTGTGTGGTCGCCATTCTTTGGCCTCACGTTTCTTTCACACTGTTCTATTTCTGACGATCCTCGCTCTGTCGACCGCGGCCGGCCTTGGCGGCACGAAGGGTAAGAACGGAGATCATCTTTGGACACAGGTTGACGAATCGACCGCAACTATTCGCGGACCGCGGTCGATCGCGCCGGAGAATTATCTTGTTTATCGAGTCAACAGTGCGGAGTTAAAGCGGATCCTAGCTTCAGCGCCGCTTGAATTCACGGCCGCAGCTCGCGCCAGGCAGATCATTTTCGAGGTGCCTACGCCCGATGGCAGGCTTGAACGATTCTGGCTTGAGGAATCACCGGTGCTCGCCCCGAGCGTCGCGGCCCAATTCCCGACATGGAAGACTTTTAGCGGCCAGGGCATAGACGACCCGACGGCGACGGCGCGCTTCGATATTAATATCAGTGGATTCCACGGCTATGTATCAGGCATCAACGGCACATATCTGATCGACCCTTATTCCAGCAATGACCGTAACCACTACATCGCATATTACAAAGGCAGCGTGACGGCCACCGACCCGTTCTCGTGCGGTGTGGACGGCAGCAGTATCGATGCACCGTATCCGGTCTCCGGGCGTGCTCCTGAATACAGCAACGGCGAAAATCTCAGAACCCTGCGGATCGCCTTTTCGGCGACAAAGGAATACACCACCTTTCACGGGAACAGCACGACCACAGCCTTCGCCGCGATCACGACCACGGTAAACCGCATGATCCTGATCTATCGACGCGAGCTTGCGGTGACGTTTACGATCGTCTCAAACTTGACCACAGTATTCAGCGTCGGCAATGACGGCGGGTTTCCCGATGCATCGAACCCGAACGTCGCGGATCTATCGGTCACACGCAACCAAATCGTGCTCGACGGCGCTTACGGTGACGCTAATTACGATATCGGCCACGCGTTGTCGCGAACCGGCAATCCTAACGGCCTGGCCCTCAGCCCGAGCCTCTGCTCAACAGGAAGCAAGGCCCAAGGGTTCACAGGCGCGCCGGTTCCACAGGGCGATGGCTATGACGTCGACTATGTAGCCCATGAGATCGGACATCAGTTCGGCATGAGCCACACCTTCAACAACAACGTCGACGGGAGCTGCACGACGCGGTCAGCGAACTCTGCCTATGAGCCCGCGAGCGGAGTGACGATCATGGGCTATGGCGGCATCTGCGCGCCGCGAAATTTGTCTGCGAACTCGATCGACGTGTTCCATGCCCGCAGCCTCGAGCAAAGCCTGGCCGAGATGGGAACGAATCCACCGAGCCCGGGCGGCACTTGTGGAACGACCGCGGCGACGGCCAATGTGCCGCCTGTCCCAAATGCCGGGGCAAATTTTACTATCCCCAGGCTCACGCCGTTCACGCTGACCGGCAGTGCAACCGATGCAACCAATAACGGCCTGACGTATTCATGGGAAGAGTATGATCTCGGTAATCCGACAGGCTCGACCAGCGACCCTGACACGGATGCTAACGGAGCGCGCCCGATCTTTCGGTCCTATAATCCCTCGACATCGCCTTCGCGGACCTTTCCGAGCATGACCTATATTCTCAATAACGCAAACAATCCGCCCGCGACATACACCACGATGCTTCCGAACGCTCCGACCTCGGGGTCGACCAACGGTTACAATTGTGCTGCGGGCGAAAACTGCATCACCGGCGAATCTCTGCCGTCGATAGCGCGAACGATGAATTTCAGACTGACCGTGCGTGATAATTTCGCAGCAGGCGGCGGTGTAGCAGACGCAACCATGCAGGTGACAGTCGCGGCGACGGGGCCGTTCCGGGTCACGTCACCGAATACGAATGTCACTTATGCAGGGAACTCCACACAGACGGTGACGTGGGACGTTGGCGGCTCCTCAGGCGCACCCGTCAACGCTGCAAACGTCAAGATCTCATTCTCGTCTGACGGCGGCAGCACATTTCCAAACGTGCTATTGGCAAATACGGCTAATGACGGCAGCGAGACCGTCACCATTCCAAATGTTGCGACGACCACGGCAAGGATAAAAGTAGAAGCTGTCGGTAATATCTTCTTCGATATCTCCGATGTCAACTTCACGACGACGGCGTCAGCAGCACCGGTCAGGTCCAGGGCAGACTTTGACGGCGACGGCCGAACCGACCTCTCAGTATTCCGACCGGCGGAGGGCAACTGGTATTTGAACCGCTCGACTGCCGGCTTGTCCACGCAGCACTTTGGTTCAACCGGTGACGTACCGGTTCCCGGTGATTTTGATAACGACGGCAAGACGGACCTCGCCGTTTTTCGACCGGCAAATGACCCGCTCGAAGTGGACTTCTATGTCCTTCAGAGTGCGACCAGCACATTCACCTCTGCGTCGTGGGGCCTGCCTGCCGATATCCCGCAAACCGGCGATTACGACGGCGATGGACGGACAGATTATGCAGTTTATCGCCCGTCAAACAACTTCTGGTACGTGCTAAAGAGTACCGGCGGGTTCCTGGCCGACCAATTCGGCACGGCAGGCGATATCCCGATCGCGATGGATTATGAAGGCGATGCTAAGACCAATTACACGGTCTTCAGGCCAAACGAAGGCGTATGGTATATCGCAAAGCCGACGGGCGTTCCGGCGCAGAACTTCGATGCGATACCGTTCGGAACGGCGGGCGACCTACCCGTGGCCGCAGATTATGACAACGATAATAAGGACGATGTTGCTGTATTTCGTCCCGGCACCGGCATCTGGTATGTGCTCAGGAGTACTAACGGCGGCGTAACGTCAACACCGTTTGGACAAACTGGCGATATCCCTGTTCCCGGTGACTACGATGGAGACGGAGCCGACGATGTCGCGGTATTTCGCGATGGATCGTGGCACCTAAACCGTTCGACGGCTGGTCTCGTACAGTCACAGTTCGGCGTCGCGACGGACATACCGATTCCGGCGAAATACCTTCCATAAAGGAGGCATGGCTTCAACCCTGCGGGTCAAGCAAATAGCCGGTTGTCTTTCGACGACCGGCTATTTGCTGTTCGTTGTTCTTTTATCCCAGAGCTAACCGATAAACATCTCGTCCTCTTCATAAACGCGGTCGATCTGCTTCGGGGCAGGAGCGAAGAGGACCTCGAGCCCTTTTTTTACGCCGGCCATAATGGCGGCGATCTCACGGGCAGGCACAACTATCTTCTGCTGGACGAACTGTGTGGTATCGAGCACTTGATCGTGTGTCCGGTCGATCGAGCGGCTGACCATCGCGACCTTATCTTTAGCAGTGACGGCGGTGTCGCTCACTAAGAGCCTTAATTCAGCTACCTCTTCCTTAATGAGCTCGGTCGACTCTGCGAGGTGTTTGGTCGCGGTCGATAGGTTGGCCGAGACCTCCGTAAAGTGAATGGACATCTCGCGCCCCTGCGCGCTTATCAGATCGATCTTGTAAAGCAGCGGTTCGACGCGTTCCTCGACATTTTTGACCGTCGCCACGACCTTTCGCACCGTGAGCGCTATCCACAGCAACGCGATCGCCATGAAGATAAAGCACACGGCGATCACGATCGACGAGACCATTTGCCAGAATTGCGGGTCGCTCGTATTCATTTTTAGAAAGTAGCTGATAGCTGACAGCTGTTAGCTGATAGCTTATGACTTGTCTTCCTTGGCATCCTCGACTGTGTAGGTCGGGCGGCCGTCGGTTATGCTCTTTGATTCATTTTTGCGTTTTTCGGCTGTGTAAGCATCCTTGCCGGCCTCGATGGCGGCGGTGAAGGGATTGGCCGTCCGGGCCGCCGCTGCCTTTGCCTTGTCGGCGATCTCTTCGGCCTTATCACCCGCAGCAGCATAAAGCTCGCCGGCCTTTTCCTTTGAGACCTCGTAGTATTCGCCGGCCTTCTCGCCGATCTGCGCCGCCGCTTCCTTACCTTTTTCGATACCCTTGCGCGTCGCGTCGGCAATATCGCCGCGAAGCTCTTCACCCGATTTCGGCGCAAAAAGCAGTGCGAGAATGGCGCCGATGCCGCCGCCGATGATCAAATACGTCAATTTGGTCGTCGCGCTTGAATCTTCTCTGTCGTAATTTCGTCCCATATTTCCTCCCGCGTGCCCTCATGCGAGGCCGCGATATTTCTACCAACTGCGTATGTCTAAACTATAACAAAAGCGCCGTGATGGGGGCAAAGAAATTTTAACGCAGAGGCCGCGGAGTCCGCAGAGAATCAAGAGGGCTCTATTTCGCTACCTCCGCGGACTCTGCGATCTCTGCGTTGGGAAGTGCTTTAGTGCAAAGACCTCGCCGACCTGATTTGTTACAATCACAGTTTGTCTTAGGCCTATGGACCGCGACCGTATCAGGAATTTTTCGATAATCGCCCACATCGATCACGGCAAATCTACGCTGGCTGACCGTATTTTGCAGTTGACGGGTGCGGTTGCCGATCGTGACATGGAGGACCAGTTGCTCGATGACATGGACCTCGAGCGTGAACGCGGGATCACTATCAAGGCCCACGCCGTCCGATTGGATTACAAGGCGAAGGACGGCAAGGATTACGTTCTCAATTTGATCGACACGCCGGGGCATGTGGATTTTAGCTACGAGGTCTCGCGTTCGCTGTCGGCATGCGAGGGCGCGTTGCTGGTCGTCGACGCATCGCAGGGCGTCGAGGCACAGACGCTGGCGAACACATACCTAGCGATCGAGAACGACCTCGAGCTCGTCCCCGTTCTGAACAAGATCGACCTGCCGTCCGCCGAGCCCGACCGCATCAAGGAGCAGATCGAGACGATCATCGGCCTCGACACGACGCACACAGTGCTTGCCTCGGCCAAGACGGGCGAGGGTGTCGAGGACATCATCGAGGAGCTGATCAAGGACATCCCCCCGCCCGAGGGCGACGCCAACGCGCCGCTCAAGGCGTTGATATTCGACAGTTGGTACGATTCGTATCGCGGAGTTATTGTGCTGTTTCGCGTGATCGACGGCGTGATAAAGAAGGGGATGAAGCTGCGGTTCTTTAACACGGGCCGCGAGTATCTGGTTGAGACCATTGGGGTTAACCGCCCCAAGGCGACGCCGATCGCCGAGCTCGGGCCGGGCGAGGTGGGCTTTCTCACAGCGTCGATCAAGACCGTCGCGGACGTGCAGATCGGCGACACGATCACCGACGCCGCGAAACCGGCGAGCGAACCGCTGCCGGGTTTTCAGGAAGTAAAACCGATGGTCTTTGCCGGGCTTTACCCGACCGACTCGGCGCAGTACGAGGACCTGCGGGACGCGATGGACAAGCTCCGGCTCAACGACGCGTCGTTCTTTTACGAGCCGGAATCGTCGACGGCATTGGGTTTCGGGTTTAGGTGCGGCTTTCTAGGGCTGCTCCATATGGAGATCATCCAGGAGCGGCTGGAGCGTGAATTCAACCTCGAATTGATCACAACGGCGCCGGGCGTGCGTTATCGTGTGACCACCACCGACGGCGTCGTTCACGAGATCGACAGCCCGTCGCAGATGCCCGACCCCGGACGCACGCAGAAGATCGAGGAACCGTACATCGAGGCGACAATTCTCACGAACGACGAATTCCTCGGCGGCATTCTGCCGCTGCTCGACGAGAAACGCGGCGTGCAGCAGCGGTTTGAGTACGTGACCAAGGACCGCGTGATGCTGGTTTACGAACTGCCGCTGAATGAGATCGTGCTGGATTTTTACGACCGGTTAAAGAGCGTTTCGCGCGGTTACGCGTCGCTCGATTATCATCTGTCGGGCTACAAGGAATCGAAACTCGTCAAGCTCGACATACTCGTTTCGGGCGAGCCGGTCGATGCGTTGTCGCTCATTCTCCACAACAACACCGCGACATCGAAAGGCCGTCTGCTGACCGCGAAGATGAAGGAACTCATCCCGCGACAGATGTTCGAGGTCGCCATCCAGGCCGCCATCGGCAACAAGGTCATCGCCCGCGAAACCGTCAAAGCCATGGGCAAAAATGTCATCGCCAAATGCTACGGCGGCGACATCTCGCGCAAACGCAAGCTGCTCGAAAAGCAAAAAGAAGGCAAGAAGCGGATGAAGAAGGTTGGCCGAGTTGAGATACCGCAGGAAGCCTTTCTCGCCGTGCTCAAGGTCAATGAGGGCTAGTAGAATGGATTGGTCACGGTTTGAACCGACAGATTTTGAATACGACTATGAAGCGGACGAACTGTTTCACCACCGTATCACTCTGAAAGAGGCCATCGAGTGTTTTTACAACGATTTTGAAATACGACGCAACAAATCGTTTAGAGACCGGTACCAACTGATAGGCGAAACTTCGGGTGGTCGAAAATTGAAAATAATTTTCCAGTTGAAACCGAAGCGTATTGTGCGGATAATAACCGGGTGGGACGTATGAGCAAGAACCTTTCTGAAAGAGAGATCGACGAATTGGTGATAGCTCAAGCCGATCAAGACGGAGCTTGGGAAACGCCGATATTCGTAAATCGCAAGAAGGCCTTCACCTTGATGGCTGAATCAGGCTTGAAACCAAAAAGGACTCCGGTTCCTAAGAAAAACGGATCATCCATTCGACGGACAAGTCTCGTCAAGCGGTAACGGGATGGATCATGACCGGCTCGCATAAACCGACGCGTCGATCTCGCAAAAGATATTGTCCCGCGATTCGATCTCTGTCAGCAATTCTGCGTCAACCTGCCCCGAATCGAGCATCTTCGCCAACATATCAAACCGCTGAATGTGCGACTGGAATCGCCGTGACGAGTACTCAACAGTCGTTCCTTGATAGATCTGGAATGCCCAATCCGACGATTGAGCGAGCAGGAGTTCTCGCGCAAGTTGTTTCAGGATCCGGTCGTTGAGGCTGGCATCACCGCTCGCAGGCTGGCAGCCTGCGGTCAGGCATAGGTCCGTCATTCTCCGTTCGGCGTCGTGCTGGTACGGGTACATCCACGAGTTTCCTTCGTTGATCCAGACCTTGTAATAGCCGCTCTCGCCCCAGCTTGAGGCGGTGGGGCGTTGTTCCTGAATGGACATTCCGGAATCGAGAAAATCGCCAGGCGTGACGCATTGGATCTCGGTTTGGTCAAAGTGGATCTTCTTGAAAAAGAAGTCTAGAAACTGCGGCCCCTCGTACCACCAATGGCCGTAAAGCTCTGCGTCGTAAGGGCTTACGACGAGCGGCGGATGGCCCTCGAATGTCTCGCGTAGCTGATGTGCCTGCTTGATCCGCTCGCCGATAAAGTGCGACGCGTTCTCGGCCGCTTTGTCGCGGGCCATTGCCGGGATGTAGGGTTCCTTGCGGTTTTGCGGCACGTCGCGGCCGGTTATGCGGTGGTATTTCAGGCCGAGGTGGCGGCGTTCGCCGGATGAGTGCAGATGGGGTTTTACGTATTCATAATCGGCGTCCCAACCGATGTCTCGGTAAAACTCGCGATAAATGGCGTTGCCCGGATAGCCGATCTCGGCCGACCAGACCTGCTGGCTTGTCTCGACGTCGCGGGCAAAAACGGCCGTGCCGTTTGGCGTCACGACAGGTGCGTGAACGCCGTAGCGCGGACGCGGATCGCCGTAGAGGATCGCGTGCGTGTCGGAGATGAAGTATTCGATGCCGGCCTCTTTCAGCAGGCCCTCGACGCCCGGCTCATAGGCACACTCGGCGAGCCAGATGCCGCGTGGCTGGCGGCCAAAATGTTTCTTGTAATTCGTGACCGCAATCTCGATCTGGGCACGCCGCGATTCGTGGGTCGAGATCAGCGGCAAAAAGCCGTGCGTAGCGCAGCAGGTGATGACCTCGACGACGCCCTCATCCTGGAGCTCGCGAAAGGCGTTGACCAGATTGCGCTTGTAGCGGTTGTTCCAGAGATCGAGCGATGCGGTCAGGTTCTCGACGTACATTTTGGCTACGTCGTGAAAATTGGCGGCCTCGTTCCGTGTGCGATGTTCCTCTTTGTGGGCGAGCTCGATGAGGTTTTCGAGATGCCGTGTGTAGCGTTCCTGCAGTAGCGGGTCGGCGAGCATCTCGCACAGCGGCGGCGAGACGTTCATCGCCAGCCGCGGCGTCGCCCCGGCCTCGTGAAGAGATTGAAAAATGAAGATCAGCGGAAGATAGACCTCGGTTATCGCCTCGTAAAGCCAGTCTTCCTCGAGGAATTCGGGATATTCGGGATGCCGGACAAACGGCAGATGCGCGTGGAGAATGAGGCTGAAATAACCGAGCGGCATTGCAGGTATATTAAAACAGGATGGACAGGATAAACAGGATGAAGTCTCTAAATCCTGTCTATCCTGTCCATCCTGTTTGAAAAAACCTAGCCTATCGAGTGCGAACTGACCGGATTGTATTGTGCCGACGACACCTTTCGGGTCTTGAGTGTCTTTGGAAAGTGCACGAGGCTCGCGCCGTAAACGGCTGACGAGAATTCCTCTTCGGTCCATTCGGCCTCGTCGATATCGAAATATTCTTTAAGGGCAGACTGGGCCTTCGCGGCGGTCACCTTCTTGACGTTTGCCTGAAGAATGGCAAACAACGCGGGGCCGACGCGCCATCGCAGTTCCTCAAGCGCATAGCCGCTTGCGAGGGCGAGCATCGCGTAGCGAATGTCATCGGCTGCAATGCCGTCCAGCGCGTATTCGCTGCTACCGATAAATCTTGAGAATGCAATATGCGATGCGTTGTCAGCCGTGATCGGGTCGTCACCTGCCATCGCGACATCGAACGCATCGCGGGCAAAGCCCGATACGTCGAGCACCTCAGCGAATTTGTTCGCCGTCACCGTCCATCGCGAATCAGTCGCGGGCCGTGGGCTGGGCGATCGGCGCGGTGTCGCGACGGTGTTGGAATAGAGCACGCGGAAATATGGGCGATTTACGGCATAAAAGCCGATCTCGGCACGGTACTCGCCATCCGGCTCGACCGTGAACCACCAGTTGCCGGTGCTGTCGCACGGGTTGATCTCTTCAGTCTCGCGTTTGAGGTCGATCAGTTTTACAACCAGTTCATAGCTGCCGAGATCATCGCCAAATATCCGTTTCAATTGGTGCCATGGGTTGTCCTTCAGCGACCAATAAAAATAGAGCCGCGTTGGCGACTGCATTAGCAGGCACGCCCGATTCTCGCGATCAAGCTCGGGCAGCTTTACATCCGAAAGTGTCTTGAAGACAGGCGATAGCTCAACGTCGGCAGCGATCTCGGCGAGCCCGCTTTTGAGGTTACCATCAGCCTTGGATCGCTTCTCCGCAGCCTTGCGGGGCGGTTTCGCCTTGGACACTTTGGCCTCGCCCGCGACTACGGCATCCGCCACTTCCACCTTCTTCTTCCTCGGCGTTTTCTTGATCGGCGATGTCGAAACGGCAACCTCAGCGAAGGCGTCAGTCGTTGTCCCTGCTGTTTTCTTCGACGTCCGGCTGTTCCGTTTCCTCGTAACAGCGGAGGTCACCGCGGCCTCAACGGCCCGCGGGTCGACAACCTCCGCGAACGGATCGGTCACCGCCGTGCCCTGCACAGATACCTTCTTTTTTGTAACTCTCTCTCTTGCCACGTCTCTAAACAGCGGTCAAAACCGCAAATGATTAGTATGCGGCTTTTCCAGCCAAGTGACAAGGGCGACTATTTCACAGCTACGGGCAGGTCGGTGAGATTAATCTTTCTTATATGCCTCGAGCTTAATGTTGACTTTTCCGAACTCGGTGGTCACCTCAGCTCGGACGGGAACATGGCGTGCGTCATCGGTCATCCAAATGACCATTTTGCCCTTCTGCTCGATCAGGCGTCCGGGGCCAAAGATGTCGGGTTCGACGCGCAGGCAGGTGACCTTGCCGAACGGCAACGTTGATTGGCGTTCACGTTTTGTCACTGCAAAAGGGACGTTATATACGAGGCCGGAATCACTAACATCGAACTCGCCTCGCGTGCCGACATCGAGCGGCATCAAGCGTACAGCGTAGATCGCCGACACCATATCCAGAACGTCGGGAGCGATCTCAGACGCTATCCGCCGCGGCGGCCGCGTCGCGTCCTTCGGGTCGGTCTCGACATACGTTACGCTGCGAGCTCCGTAATCGAATACGGCTTCACTATCTCGGACTCGCTGCTTCTGAACGTCGTGTTTAGTTGTCTTGAGGATCTGGAAATCGCTCATCGACAACAGGGATTCGTACTCTTGGACAAAGCTGAAGCGGAGCAATTTCAAGAGGGTGCCCTGGGAAACGGCCTCGCCGCGAATGACCAGACGGTCGGTATCAGGCTGCTTGGTCGCCCGAAACACTAGGTCCGCGATCGACCAGCCGATCTTCAGGCGGCTGAGTTTTCCATCATATGTCAGTGTCTCGCCGACAAACATCTGCCCCGACCCGCGGCCGGTTTGGGCCAAGGGCTGAGCATTCGTACTCAAAACCGCTACAGACAGGAGGACCACAAGGGCGACGCCCGCGGCGAAAATTCTCGGAATTGGCTTACGACATGACATATGCCTTAAGAGCGAGCAAGGCGAAAGCGAGGGCCGCTCCGATGGCCGCCTCATACTCGCGGTGTTTTAAGTATAGACCACTTTCCCATTTGATGCGTTTACCACGCCAGGGCGTGATGCGCGGAATGAACATCGGCACCCTTTTTGAGTACTCGTCGTATTCAGAACCGAACATCTCACGCATATCATCTGCTTCGATTCGCATTACGGGCAAGTAGAGGCCCAGGAATAACGTGGCAAAAACAACGGCGAGCCACCAAACGCCTGTCGCCGTCGAAAATCCGGCGCCGATCAGGAAGCTGCCAACGTAGAGTGGATTTCTTGTGAAAGCATAAGGCCCCGCCGAGGCTAATTCCCGCGCCTTGCGGATATGACCTGATGCCCATGCCCTGATGACGAGTCCGAGGGCCGTTACGGCCGCGCCGAGCACGATGCTCATCGCTGTCGGACGAGCAAAGACCATGAAGGCGATAGCAAAGATCAGCCCGAGCGGAACGCGGATCCGTTGGAGGGTACGTTTATTCATCGAGGCTCGTGTTACTACCAAGGCGCTTTCCGACCGCATCAAGCACGACGTCGACGCCGATATCCATACATACCCATTTGCCGCATGTGCGCCGATGGCAATCGACACGGCAATCAATATCATTGCGTTCGACACAGATATCGTCGGGGTTCAAGCTGCCATTTCGCCACCATTCCGTGGGCCCGAACAGCCCTACAACGGGTGTACCGGCGGCGGTCGCCAAGTGCGTCGGGCCAGTGTCGCCGCCGACATAGACCTTCGCAAGCTTCGCCAATTCATAAAAGCCCTTGAGGCTTAGTTTCGCATTGACCAGCTTGCCCGATGTGCTCTTCTCCATCGCCCTTTCTGCTAAACCACTCTCGTTCGGCCCCGTCGTAACGACAGAGGTCAGCCTGTGTTCGAGCCACAGCCTGTCCGCTAAAATGCCGAAATTCTCTGCGGGCCACAGTTTCGTAACCCAGCCTCCGCCGGGATTGAGTATCGCAAAGTCACCGCCTGCCTGTCGCACGATGGCATCTGCTTCGGCCCTGTTATCGTCCGTTGTTGCGATCGGAAACTCCGGATCCGCATCCGCTCGATCGACTCCGAGGGCACCGTCAGCGAGAGCGAGATTCTTGCGGATAACATGAACGGTTTTCGGAACCGCGACCGAATCGGTCAGGAAAAATCGGGCCGTAGGCTCACGCAATGCCTCACGTGCAAAGCCCCATCGACGCGGTGCTCCGGACAGCCGCGAGATCACCGCGGACTTGAGCAGCCCCTGAAAGTCGATCGCGACATCGAACGTGTACTTCCGAAGCTCCTTTACCTGACGAGTTGCGTCGAGGAGTATCTCTTCGATTATCTTCCCGCCCCGCAAGCTCCGCGTGTCGATCTCGATCAGGTTGTCGATCATCGGATTGCCCCGCAAGATCTCGGCAGTGTTCTCCTCAACGACCCACGAGATCTCAGCGTCAGGCAAACCGCGTCTTATTACCGCCAACGCCGGCAGCGTATGAACGATATCGCCTATCGAACTGAGTTTTACGATCAGCAGCCGCACAGTTTATATGTTAATTGCCGCGCCGGTTTTTTACACCTCGAACAGCTTTTTTGAGCTATTTCGTCGCTCGAATCCGCTTTGTAGGGCGAATGAGGAAAGTGTGAGCTGATCGCAACGGCCGCTCAGCTTTCAGGAGGTAAGGTGGTATGCAGAACATTATGAACGCAGCGCTAAAGATCAGGTATCGATCAGCAGCAATTATTCTATTTGTGATACTTACAGCCTCGACGCTGGCTGCATCCGTAAGCGGTCTCTCGCTCGACGAGATCGCGTCGTTCTTTGGCCTGACTGCTCCCGAATTCTCTTCAGAAGCACCTACGGCGTGTACAACACCGAGTTTTGGCACGGCGGCCGTCTATGGCCCTGCTCCGAACGCTATTGGCGAGGCCATTGCTGACTTCAACAGCGACGGGAATCCTGATGTTGCCGTATCGCTGCTAAATGCAAGTTCGGTGACGTTGTTCCTAGGCGATGGCAGCGGCGGCCTTGGATCGCCGACCACATTTGCAGTTGCAACGCAATCGCGCTCCATGACTACCGGTGACTTCAATCAGGACGGCAATCTTGATATCGCAACGGCCAACAGTCATCCGTCGAACAGTGTTTCCGTCATACTGGGCAACGGGTCCGGAGGTTTTGGGGGGCCGGCGAACTTTAACGCGGTCAATCCCGATTCCATCACGATCGCGGACCTTAATCTTGACGGCAAGGCCGATCTGGCCACCGTCGGCTCGAATACAGTCACTGTGTTGCTAGGGACCGGTACAGGGAGTTTCACCGTACTGTCTCCGTTCTTCTTAGGCTCTGGGGCTATCAGCATCGCATCGGGTGACATTAATCTGGACAGCAAGCCTGATCTGGTCACGGCAAACGTAGCAGGCTCGGTCTCTCTGCTCTTAGGCAATGGAATGGGTGGATTCGGTCCGGCTTCGAACACTGGAATTGGCATATCGCTGTATTCCGTTGCCATTGGTGACCTAAATCTCGACGGCAAGCCGGACTTGGTCGCGGCGAGTGGGGCAAATAATCTGTTCGTCCTGATCGGAGACGGCACCGGTGGCTTTACGACCGGCCCTAATGTACAGGTGGGATTCGCGCAGACTTCAGTTACCCTGAACGACTTCAACGGCGACGGCAAACTCGATCTGGCGGCGACCGGGAATCTAGAAGACGCGATCGCGGTCGCACTCGGAAATGGAGACGGCAGCTTCGGCACATCAGCCACTTTTGGTACAGGCGGAGACAACCCGCTGACCGTAAAAACCGGCGACCTCAATCGTGATGGCAGGCCTGACCTGGCAGTGACAAATTACACTTCGGGCCAGGTTTCCGTCCTGCTCAATACGTGTGCTTTAGCGACGCCAACGCCGAGTCCGTCGCCTTCGTGCCCGCCGGCAGGCAGTCTTGATACGTCATTTGACGGGGACGGCAAGGTGATCACCTCATTCAGCACCAGCATCGATAGGGGCGGTGAGGTTGCGATCCAAGGCGACAACAGAATAGTGACCGTTGGCGACACGTTCAATGGCACCGACTATGATTGGGGTCTCACGCGACATAACCCGGACGGCAGTCTCGATACCACGTTTGGCGGCACCGGGAAAGTTGTGACAGCCTTCGGGCCGGGGCCGGATCACGGCGATGCAATTGCGATCCAGCCAGACGGACGAATTGTTACTGCGGGGATGGCTTGGACAACCAGTTTTCATTTTGGAGTTGCCCGGCATAACACTGACGGCACGTTGGATGCCTCATTTAACGGCGTCGGACGGGTCATTACGGTGATCGGCGGCACCGATATTCCTAGTTCGGTCGCCATTCAGGCCGACGGAAAAATAGTCGTTGGCGGTGGCTGTACCGCGACTAATTACGACTTCTGCGTAGCTCGCTACAACAGTAACGGGACACTCGACACCTCATTCAACGGCACGGGTACTGTTACGACACCGGTCGGGCCCGCCGGGGAACTCATACAGTCCATAGCGATTCAGTCCGACGGCAAAATAGTCGCCGCGGGTGGTGTACCGAGGGACTTGCTTGCCGGTGGACCCGTCGACTTTGGGGTCGTCAGGTACAACACGAACGGAACTCTCGATACGACATTCAACGGGACAGGAAAGGTCGTTACGCCTATCGGCACGTCCGCGTCGGCAACCGGGCTCGGCATTCAATCGGACGGGAAGATCGTGGTCGGCGGGTTGAGCACGACAGGTTCAAACACAGACTTTGCGCTTGCGCGTTATAACGTCAATGGGTCGTTGGATACATCTTTTAACGGGACCGGAACGGTTGTCACACCGATGAGTCCGGGCTCGGGAAGGGACACCGCATATGCTCTCGCTATTCAGCCGGACGGTAAAATAGTTTTGGTGGGTGAAACGATGGATACTGTGTCAGGGTCAGCTTTTGCCGTTGCGAGATTTCTGCCCAACGGTTCGCTGGATACGTCGTTCAATGGAACCGGAAAAGTAATTACGCCGATCCAGACCGTTAGCGACATCGCGCACGGTGTTGCCATCCAATCCGACGGCCGTATCGTGGTCAGCGGGAGTACCTCGACCGGACTTGATGACGATTTCGCATTGGTTAGGTATCACGGTTCGTCGTCGTGCGCGACACCGACACCGACACCAACGCCGACGCCCACGCCGAGCCCAAGCCCGACTTGCGGGCCCCCGCCGAGCGGGATGTTTGCATGGTATAAGGGTGAAGGCAATGCGAACGACAGCGTCGGCGGAAACCACGGGACGCTGGAGAATGGGACGACGTTCTCCCCCGGACTTGTTGGACAGGCTTTCAGCTTTGACGGCAACGATGACCGTGTCGTTGTGCCGCACGCCGCGAACCAGAACGCGGGCAGCAACATTACGATCGCCGCGTGGATCAAGCAAGACTCACTCGGACACGGACGTTCGATCGCACAAAAGCGCACCAGCGGCAATGTGGGCGGCTACACGTTTGAGACCGTCCATTCACCTTTCGGGCCGGACGGCTCGATGCAATGGGTACTAATGTTCGGCGGCGCTTACCAGCACCTCCAGACACCTGCGAATGTCCTGCAAACCGACGTCTGGCAGCATGTGGCAGCGACGTATGACGGTGCGTTCATGAAGATATACGTCAACGGCGTCGAGGTGGCGAGCCGAGCACAGACCGGTGCCGTTGACAATTCGACCGAGCCGGTCGTGATAGGCCGAAATGTGGTAAATTCCGGCAGCGCTTTCCACGGGAACATCGACGAACTGCAATTCTACAATCGCAGTCTGAGCGCGGCCGAGATCGCGGCTATTCATGACGCGGGTTCGGCCGGCACATGCGGCAGCAGTTGTCCACCGGGAGGTTCAACTTACGCAGATACCTTTGCGAATGGCCTCGATCCTGCGTATTGGTCGGTGATCCAGACTACGCCCGGTCTATTCTCGGTCGATACATCTCAGGGCGACGTGCGCCTTGCCAAGACCGCAATGAACAGCCCCGGCGGCGTGCAGACTGTCGCCATCCGGCTGAATCTCGACGCGGTCGGCGGGCAGATCGCAGGCGATTTCTCGACGCAGGTCGATTTTCGCAACGCAGTGATCGGCCCGGCGATCGACCAGATAGAACTGCACACGACGTTTGCGAACGACTCGTTCATGTTTGACGTGTATGACAACGGCTGCGCGAACCCGAACGTCCACGTCTGGAATGGCTCGCTGCAGGGCTGCACGCCGACGGCAGCCACGGGCGGGACATTCAAGATCGCGCGTGTCGGATCGACGCTCAGCGGCTATTTCAACAACAACCTGATATTCTCGCAAAGCAACTCTTCGCCACTCACTCGTCTCGAGTTCGTACTCCAACTCCAACCCGGCTCGAACGATATGACATCGGTCACGTTCGACAATTTCTCGCTCACCGGCGGCTCGTGCGGGTGTCCGATCACCTCACCGGAGAACAAGATCAGCTGGTGGCGCGGCGAGGGCAATCCCGTTGACAGCGTCGGCACAAACAACGGAACGCTTGTCGGCGGCACGACATACACCACGGGAAAAGTTGGGCAGGCCTTCAATCTGAACGGTTCAAACGCGGGGGTCACCATACCGCACAATACAAACCTTGACGTAAATCCTGGCGGGTTCTCCGCCGAATTCTGGATGAAGGCAAACGGTGCCCAGGGTGGGCAGGCGCTTGTGATGGACAAATCTCACGGCTTTGTCGACTCCGCCGGGTGGGCATTTCAGGCAACGGACGGCTCTTCGAATCGAATAGCGTTCTTCATGGGAGCCGGTGGCGGAGGGGCATCAAACTTTGTCGGCGTTGGCTCAAACGTCAATCCCTTCGACGGCAATTTTCACCATGTGGTAGGCACATGGGACGGCGCGTCAATTCGACTATACATCGACGGCGTTCTGCAGGGCACCACACCGTTTACGGCGCCCGTCAATAACACGCGGGCCGTCAATATCGGGTATGCGTGGGGCGGAGGCTCAAATCAGCGATGGTTCAATGGCATTGTTGACGAGGCGGCCATTTACGGCCGGGCCTTGACGCAGGCGGAGATCTTTGCCGCAGCCGGAGTGTGTCCGGGCGGGCAATGCGTAGGCGGCTGGCCGCTCGGTGTATGGCAGCAGGGAGTAAATGGCCATTATTATTCGGTCCAGGAGATAACCGGGGGCGAGTATGGCTGGGGCGTTGCACGTAATCAGGCAAGACGCCTCACAGCGCCAAACGGCGCACGGGTCGATCTCGCAACGATGACTTCCGAGACCGAGAATACGTTCATATTCAATGGCATCAATTGCCCAACCTACTGGGCACTTGACACGGCGAATAACAACGAGGGGCCAAATCACGGCGGCTACCAGTTTAACAAGCTTGCCGAGCCGGCAGGGAACTGGGCTTGGGTTACGGGCGAACCTTTCTCGTTCACCGCCTGGCTTCCCGGCGAGCCTAACAATTCCAGCGGTATTGAGGACGTGGCGGGGTACTTTGGTCTGGGAAACAATCGCTCGGCAAACTGGAACGACCTTAGTACCGGAACAGGCTCCGTTGTCCGATATTATGTCGCCGAGTCGCTCGACCCAACGGCGTGTGCGACCCCGCCGCCGAGCATGGTTTCGTGGTGGCCGGGCAACGGGAACGCGAATGACATTGTGAGCGGCAACAATGGGACGGCGCAAGGAAACGTCGGTTTTGCCGAAGGATTTGTTAACCAGGCGTTTCGTGTCTCTACGCCGGGCGGATCGTTCTCCGTGGGCAACCCGACAAACCTGCAGCTACAAAACCTCACGATCGATGCCTGGGTGAAGCTCGATCCAGCCGCGCTCACTAGCTTTGGACCTGCGGTGTTTTCCTATGGTAACGGTGGCTACGGATTTGGTATCTCCGGCCCATCTCATCCGGGCCGGCAGCTTGGCGAGTTGTTTTTTACACACGTCGGGTCAACGAATATCGGCTCAGGGACCCTTAGGATCACTGACAATGGTTGGCACCATATCGGTGTTACCAAAAACGGTGGCGACGTGATCTTTTATCTCGACGGCGTTCCGAGTGTTCCGCAAACTTACGATCCTACGTTCACATTCACGACCAATGCAGCGATCTCGGTGTCGAATGGGGACACGTCGGATACTGTTCTGTTCGATGAGCTCGAGGTCTTTAACCGCGCGATAACGCCGCAGGAGATACAGGCGATCGTTGTTGCCGGCCCATCAGGCCATTGCCCGGTCGCCGGTCCGACGCCAACGCCAACTCCGACACCAACCCCGACGCCTACTCCGACGCCTACTCCGACGCCGACTCCTACGCCTACTCCGACGCCGACTCCTACGCCTACACCGACGCCGACTCCTACGCCCACACCGACGCCGACTCTTACGCCAACGCCGACTCCTACGCCGACTCCTACGCCCACGCCTACGCCTCCGGCACATCGGGCGGCGTTCGATTATGACGGCGATGGACGAGCCGATGTGTCCGTATTCAGGCCTTCGGAGACGTTCTGGTATCTGGATCAGTCAACCGCCGGCTTTAAGGCGATGCAATGGGGCCTTGCTACCGACCGGATAACGCCCGCGGATTACGACGGTGACGGCAAGACGGACCTTGCAGTTTATCGCCCGAGCGAAGGTATATGGTATGTGCTCCGCAGTTCTGACGGCACATTCCAGATCGTGAAGTTTGGCCTGCCCAACGACCTGCCGGCACCCGCCGACTACAACGGCGACGGCGTTGCGGATATCGCGGTATTTCGCGCATCGGATGGGATCTGGTGGATCGAATACAGCGGCTCTGGCAGCGACGGCCGTAGCGAAACCGCGATTGAATTCGGGCAGGCCGGCGACGTCCCTGCTGTTGCAGATTACGACGGCGACGGCACGACCGACATTGCGATATTCCGACCGTCAGACGGTGTCTGGTACATGTTACAGTCCACCGAAGGCCTGCTGGGCGTAAAATTTGGTCAGGACGGCGACCTGCCGACCCAGGGCGACTACAACGGAGATGGCCGCGCGGACGTTGCCGTTTATCGGCCGTCAACGACCTACTGGTATATCGACGATCCTGCGATCGACTATTACTTCTTTAAGTGGGGCCTGCCGGGCGATATCCCAGTCCCGGCCGACTACGATGGCGACACTGTGTACGACATATCGGTGTTCCGGCCCGATGGCGGCATCTGGTTCATCCGCAGCAGTATCGACGGTTCATTTACGATCACGCGGTTCGGGAAAGATGGCGATATTCCGACGCCAAGTGCCTACATACGATGAAATAAAGACCGGCGGCAAACGTAACGTGACCGCCGGTCATTTATCTCGATCTATTGTGCTCGGCTATTCGGTCCCGTCGGGAATGATCTGCACGTTCGCAGTGAAGTGCCCTGAGTTGTCATCGAGATTACCCTCGTTTATTCCGAGAAAAAGGGCGCCGTCACGCGTCGCCACGAACTCACGTTCGGCTCCGATATAGATAAAATCGTTGTTGTCGTCGCCGATCACGGCGACGAGGGCTCCGGTCGCGACATTCTTGAGCAGCTTTTGCTCATCAGCGATCGAAGGCACCCCTGCCGGTGGAGAGGATTTGCCCTTCCCGAGCGAAACTTTTCCATCGCCGCTGATGCGGATCCGTTGGCCCTTCGTTACGACCCAGCCTGTGTTAGTCCAACCATTCGCCGTATTATCGGCCAACACTTTGACGCGCCATTCGATAGGCTTCATCTTTTCGCCGGAGGATGGCGACGTTCTGACAGGCGGATTCGACACAACCTTCGCGGGCGGCCCGGAATCCTGCTGGTACGAGGCGTTCTGGTTGACGGTCGAGCCTGACGTTGAGCCGGCCTGTGACTCAAATTGGATCGATTCGATCTCGCTGGCCAGAAACGTCAACTCCCGCCGGCGCGAACCTTCGCCCATAACGACGATGAACTTACCGCCGCCAAAACTGACGATACTTCCTTTGATGATGCTGCCATCCTTGAGTTTGATCGTGTCCGCGATCGCGAACGCCGACATCGCAAGAACGATCACCGAGGCAGCAAGAATGCGGGCCGCCATTCTGTAAAACAACATATTTCCTCCGTACGGGCAGGGCGTTAGGCGTCCATGCCGACAGACATTCATCAGACACGAACTACGGTCTGAGGATTGATGTTACCGATATTGGTTGAGTTGCAAAATTTGCTGTGAAGGGCAAATTCAATTGCGATGATACACAATAGCCCGTTCGATGTAAATCAGTTTATTTGTCGCCGGATCACAAGCCTGGCAGGCCCTTGGTGCGGCGCCAGCCGATCAACCTGACGCCAAGGACAAACAGGAATATGGCGAATGCGGGCGAGAGGGTAAGGAACGGTGCCCTGCCCAACTGCGTCAGGTCGCCTGCCGCCGTGAGCATGTTACCAAGGCTCGGCTCAGGCTCCTGCAATCCGACGCCCAGGAAAGACAGGGCAACCTCGGCAAGGAGAAATGCCGGCAGGATCAACGTTGCCTGTATGAGAAGCGGCGTAGCGATATTTGGCAGAATGTGACGGCGCAAGATGGCCGTCTCGCTAGCCCCGATCGACCTCGCCGCGGTAACGTATTCCCGTTCCTTTACAGTAAGAACGAGTCCTCTTGTAAGTCGTGCGACCTCGGCCCAGCCCGTCAGCGCAAAGATGCCGATCAGCAGTAACCCGGCGGTCAGCGGCGGCAATTCGAGCGGAAAGGCCGCCCTCGCAGCCAAGATCAGGATCAGCGTTGGCAGCGATATCATCGTATCGGTAACGGCCATAAGGAGTCCATCGACGCGTCGGCCCGCGTAACCCGAAACGCAGCCGATGAGAATGCCGATCAGGCACGCAAGCAACATGCCCAACGGGCTGACGACCAATGAGAAGCGGATCGCATATAGCAAACGCGAGAATCGGTCGCGTCCAAGCTGGTCGGTACCAAGAAGCCGAACCTTTGGCCCGTCCTCACCCGTCCCCAAAAGGTGGATGTTCAGATCCGTCAGCCCAAACAGTGAGTAACTGCTGCCGCGAGAAAAAAACTCGATCGGGAACGGATGCTGATCATCGTCCGCATACTGCATATCGCGGGCGTCTACCAAGCGGCGTGCATAGATAAAAGGCCTAATGTGAAACGAACCTGTTCTGTCAAAAAACCGCACCGCGGTCGGCGGTGCCGATGGTTCCAGCCTGGACTGTTCGCGATAGTCGTGTGGCGACAAGAATCCGGCGAAAGCCGCCGCACCGCCAAAGACAAACAGGATCGCCAGGCCGGCCGTCATCGCCCTGCGCCTATCTGGTCGATACGATCCGGCGGTGGCAGTCCTCATTTGTTTCGGTATGGCTGAATTCGCGGGTCATTGACGACCTGCAACACCTCGGCGAGCGTATTGCCGATCCAGACCGCGGCACTGGCAACCAGGACGATCCCCATTACGAGTGGAACGTCACGGCCGCGGACCGCTGACACCATCAATGCACCGATGCCCGGCCAGCTGAGAACTGTTTCGACAATGACGGAACCGCCGAGCAAGGCGCCAAATGCGAGGCCAAAGAGCGTCAGGAATGGATTGAGCGCGACGCGCAGGGCATGCTTTGCGACCACAGTCCATTCGCCTAGTCCCTTTGCACGCGCAAGGCGAACGAAATCTTCGTCCATTACTTCCTTTAGGCCGTCATGGACCTGTGCAAGAAACAGCGAGATCAAGGGTATCGCCAGCACTATAGCCCCTGAAATGAGCAGAAATGAGTTAGTCTCGCCTGCCACTGGCGCAGCGATCGATAGCCGCAGCGATATCACGAGAACGATGAATGCGAGCACCACGCGCGGCGTTGACGCAGCGACAAGGATCAGGATATCGATCGCTCCCTCCAGCAAACGACTGCGATAGCGGGCGGACATCAGGGCCAGGCCGAGCGAAACCGTTATGCTGATCGCCAGGGCTGAAAGGCTGATCATCAGGGTGTTCTGGAGTCGGGCCCCGACGAGGCCGCTTACAGGCATCTTGAAGGCGAACGATTCGCCCAGATCGCCCTGAACAGCCGAGCCCAGCCACGAGCCATAGCGGACAAGGAACGGCCGATCAAGTCCATAGACTTCGCGCAGTTTGTTGATAGTCTGCTCCGATACCTGCGGATTGTCTCGAAGGCCCGAAAACGCATCACCACCGGCCGCCGACAAAAGAGCGAACGTAATGATCGACACGCCCAGTATCATGAGCAGGCCGTGGAGCAGTTTCTTGATCAAGAATCGAAGCATCGATCGCGGACGCGAACTTTGAAACATTCTTTACTATCGCTCGCGCAATTGCAAAAACACAGCCTCAAATCCCGGCGCGTCGATGCTGCCCTGCGATAAAAAAAGGGCGAGGTGGTGAGCCTCGCCCTTTTCAGTCATGTCCGCCTGTTGCGGAGCGTGTCTAGTTGTTCGTGGCCTCCGTGTCGATCGCGACAAAGTCGAGATCGGCGACGTTATCCGTCAGCGACAGGACCTGTGTCGGAACAGCAAAGAGATACCGCCTCGAATTGACCGTCACCATGTAGGTCTGGCCTGTCTGCAGGCCCTCGAAGTTGTAGTATCCAAAGCTGCCCGTCTGGACCCTCATCGGCTCCGTCAGCGTGCCGCCCGAGATCACCACCTCAGCATTGCGAATGCCCTGCCCGCCGGCCGTAAGGACGCGGCCAGAGACGGATGCGTTAGCTGCCGTAGAGGCAAGGAACTCGATGCCCCAACCGCCGTTGAAGCAGCCTGTCACAACTTCAGGATTGCCCAGAGGCGTTCCTGCATCGTCGCGGACATAGAGGTTCCACACGCCATTGGCGTTCGTTAGACCGAAGTTGCCAAAGAAGGTCTGTGTTCCCGTTCCGCCCACCGTGCTGCCGGGCTCGTTATACGGCCCTGCCGGTGCGGCACCCGGGAAGTTGGTCACAGGCGTCTCCCAGTTCGTCGGCTCGAAATTGCCCGTAGTGAGCGGCCCCGAGTTGGGCAGCACACCAGGTCCTGCGTCACGGAGGCTCAGCGTAACCGTGTTATTGCTCGGTATCGGTATCGCTCCGCCCGCATCGCCCATCAGCACATACTTCTGGCCTCCCGGGCCGACCAGCAGTACATCCAGATTATCGGGCAGCACGTGTTCCAGATCATAGAGCGTCACACGCATGTTCCCGATCTGAACAGGGCCGGTGGCCACGTTGATCGGTGCCGGATAGACGTCAGCCGGACCGCCGAGGTTGCTGCAGATTGCCTGCCCAAAGCGGAATGCGGTCGCCGTGTCGTTGATGTTCAGCACAGCATTCTGCACCTCAGGTGCCAGTGTTCCCCATCCTGTGAGGGTGAGGTTGACCGTCTCCGTCGGTTCCGAAAGGAGGTCAGCAAAGATCGGCACGTTGACCGTCTTCAGCGTCTCATTCGGGTTGAACGTGACGTTAGTGGTTACATTCTGATAGTCAAGGCCCGGTCCGGGGGCAGCCCCGCCGGTTGCGGTCCCGTTCGATGTAGTAAACGTCACCGTGTTAGTACCCGAAAGATCGCCGCTGCGTGCAATACCGATTACCGCCGTCTGCGACTCGTCTTCAGTATACGGATTCTGGACGAACGTGATGCTGAATGGAGCCGGCGTCGGCGTTACCGACGGCGTTGGTGTCGGCGTCGGCGTCGGTGTCGCCGGCGGAGGTGTCGGCGTCGGTGTCGGCGTCGGAGTCGCCGGCGGAGGTGTCGGAGTCGGCGACGCGGTCGGGCATGGGCCCGACAATAGTTCGACCGTACTGAGAGCCGTCGTCGACGTGGTTAGACCGTCAACAACCATCACTCGGCCATCCGGCAAGGTGCCTTGTGCGTGTCCCGCACGGGCAGCTCCCAAGGTCGGCCCCCCAGCAAACGTACCGCTGCTAATCGTGAAGATGTGCGTGGTAGCACTCGGAGCGAAGCTGCCGTTCGCTCCATCCGTGATCAGCAGTTGTCCCGAGCCCAGAGGCGAAATGCCGCCGTAATTGCCACGGGCCCCGACAGTGCCGGCCGAACCTAGGTTGGTCCACGTGTTCGCGACCGGATCGTAACGAAGCAGCGTATCGGTCGCAGTGTTGAACGCGGGTCCTAGCAAGCCGCCGTAAACATAGACGAACCCGCCCGAGGCCGTGGCATAGAGGTTAGTTCGCAGGTCAGGCAATGTTGCTCCGGTACTCCACGTGTCGGTGGCAATGTCATAGATTAATGTTGTATTCACCGCATTGTTGAAGTCATCGCCGCCTATGACATAAAACTTGCCGCCGACGACCGCCCCTGCAGCTGCCTCCCTGAAAGCAGGAAGATTCGCGCCGCTCGACCATGTGTCGGTAGCAATGTCGTATATCCTAAGCGTATTGACCACGCCCGCGGCGGTCGTGCCGCCCAGCCAGCCGCCCGCGACATATATCTTGCCGCCGGCCGCTCCCAAAGCCGTCTGGCTAAGGCCAACCGGCAACGGCGCGACATTGCTCCAGGTGTTCGTTACCGGGTCAAAGCGCGAGACCTGATTATATATGGTCAGATTATCGCCACTCGATCCACCAACCACATACAGCTTGTTGTCCGTGCCGAGCGCGGACTGGAAAGCATAGCGTGCCGGAGTCTGAGCCGGGCCTGCCTGCCATACGCCGGGCGTACAACTCGGTGAAGGTGAAGGTGGCGGTGTCGGCGTCGGTGTCGGTGTTGCCGGTGGAGGTGTCGGTGTCGGTGTCGGCGATGGCCCGCCGATCGGCGCGGCTACCGCACGAACAAACATCGATCGATATGCCGTGAACGACGATTGTATCGTTCCCCAAGCAGCCGGGCCGGACGAGGTGTCAAACCGTGCATAGCCGCCCGCAAATCCGACAGGATTTCCGGTAGATTCATCCGAGGCTACAAACACGTTCGTCGTCATCGGCACATACCGGACCCCGAGATAGACGCTTCCTGAACCAATATTCAGATTCATCGGCGCAATATTCACGGTCTGCCATACCGGCACTCCGAGACCGCCCGGAATGCCCGTGGCCGTCGCGGCGATAGTGCCGAGCTGCGTTCCCGGTGCCCCGCCCGCTCCGTCATCGTCGTAGGCGATGACATTGAAGTTCAGCGTTGTCGGCGTGCCTGCGATGGTAATGAATGCAACGCATACCGAGGTGAACGTCGAGGGATAGCTCGAAGGTGTGAACTTATCCACCGCATTGAACATCGTGATGGTCGATGGATTGGCACTGTAGCCGTTCTCCATCGTTCCGTCATCGTGAATGATGATACCGGGCTGCGTATTGCAGTTCACCGTCGGCGGTGTCGGGCTCGGTGTCGCAGGCGGCGTCGGAGTCGGCGTTATTCCCGGTGTCGGTGTCGGCGTCGGTCCGCCGGCACCCGCAACAAGGCAGAGATTCACGGCCGATACCGTTCCCGTATCGCCACCGGCGTTGTCGCTGATGTTCAGCGTCCAGTTGCCGTTAGCAGCCTCAGGCGACATTCCATCAAAGATATCCATTCCGCGTTCCTCGCCGCCCGGACGTACCGGCCCGCCGAATACCGTGTTAAGGAATACCTGCTGGCCCGGCGTCGATACGCACTGGCTGGCAGCATAGTCTCCCGCGGGCACAGGATTGCCCGCCACCGTGTGGAACGTATTCGGGAACGCGTCGCCAAAGTTATATGGCCCGACAAGATCGTTTGATGATCCAAAACCGGTCGGCGGACACGTCGCATTGCCGCGCCGGTCGACGATCGTCGCGGTCGGCCCACCGCTTGGCGCCTGCAGCGTCATCTTGATGTCGCCGCCCCACGTGTGCAGCGGATTCCATACCCAGTTTCTCACCTGGGCTGACGTCAGCGTGCCCGTCAGACCGGATACCGGGATAGTCAGGCTCGTTCCGGCCGGCGAGTTGTCAGGTATCGCTGCCGGCAAACCGCCCGACGGAACGAATGTCTGTCCTGCACATCCCGGTGGAGGCGGCGTCGGCGTCGGTGAGACACCCGGTGTCGGCGTAGGTGTCGGCGTCGGTGTCGGCACCGGGCCGCTCGTTAGCGTAAAGTTGGTGTTGGAAATATCGAAATAGATATTACCCACCGCTTCGACCTTGATCCGCGCGGTGGTTGTGGCCGCGCCGGGCATCGTTACCGTTTCAGAACCGTCGTTAGCAGTATTCGAAGCAAGGACCGTTGGGAAGGTATTTCCGCCATCCGACGAATAGAGAATGTTCACATTCGCCGTATTGATCGGTGCACCCGTCGTGCCGGCAACGTCCCAAGTGATCGTCTGCGAACTGCCGGTTCCCCAGATCACAGGTGAATTCGGCGTTGTGACCTGAAATGGCCCCGCCGCATTACTGACCGTCACGACCATGTCCTGAAACTGTGTCTGGCCGATAGTCGAGCCGGGGACATACGGCTTGTTGTCCTTAGCCGTAAACCTGAAATTCAATGTTCTGGCTACCGAGCTAAGCGCTTCCGTATTCACGTTTCCGCCGGGATTCGGCCCCGTAACAGCCAAGCCCGCAAGAATCGTCGAAAGCTTTGGCATGAAGCGGGTTGGCGACGCCGAGTTCGGCTGCGACAGCCAATTCGGCCCGCTCGCTTTTGTCGGGAATGCAGGGCTGTTAGCACCGGTCGTTGAGGAATTGGCACTATCGTTCTGCTCCCAGTTATAGGTTAGCGGATCACTTTCAGGGTCGGTCGCCGAGCCCGTCAGAGCAAATGGCGTTGTGATCGGGATCGTGTAGTTGGTCAACGGAGCCACTACCGGAGGCGTGTTTAGCGTCATCGTCGTCGTTCCCGCGACCGGACACGGCCTCGACGGCAGATTCGTCTGGATCTGCTGGATCGAGCGCTCGTGCCACACATCGATCGAGTGGTCATCGACATCGAAGCTCGTAATGCCTGCGTAACCCATTATCGTTACGCCCGACCCGACCTCAACGTTGTTGACTCCCCCGGCCTCAAGGCCGTGCGAGAACGTGTGATTTCCGCCCATCTGGTGGCCAACCTCGTGTGCAACATAGTCGATATCGAAGTTATCACCCTGCGGAATTCCGTCGGCCGGCGAAGTGATCCCGCGGCCCTTCGTATTGTCTGCGCTGCAAACGCAGCCAATACAGCCGGCATTGCCGCCGCCGCCCGACGCCCCAAATAGGTGGCCGATGTCGTAGTTTGCCGCCCCGATCACGGTGGCAAGCGTATTCATCAGCTCGTTGTTCCAGTTGCCAAGCGTGCTGTAAGGGTCGGTCGCCGGATTGTAGTAGAAAACATCCGTCGTATTTGCGATCAGATTCAGATGGACCGCCAGATCCTTCTCATAGGTTCCGTTAGTTCTTGTCACCGTTGCGTTGACCGCGGCCAGAACCAGAGCAACCTGAGCCGGAGCAGTCGCCCCAAAGAAGTTGGAGTATTCACCATTGACGGACTGAGCGAGACGCATAGTTCTGATCGTTCCGGTGTTCGCCTCGGGGAGCCTGAGGCTCGACACCTGAGCGTCAATACTCGACATCAGATTCCGCTCTTCGGTGGTGCATGCCCACGGCAGTTCGCCGCGTCGCTGACTCTTGCTGAATACCGCGTACACCATCCGATCTTGCGAGTAAGGCTCAATGTATTCGTTGACCCTTCCCGCGCGAAAGACCGTTGTTTGGATCCCCTGCGGCGACAGGCTCAATTTGAGCATCGCATAGCGGTCATCAAGTCCGCGGCCGGAAAAGGCCCTGATGTTCGGGAATTCCTCCTGCAGTGCCGGCTCGAAATTAGAGGCCTCAAAAACCTCATATCTCTCGAGCACTCCGTCGGCGTTCGGAAGCAGGATCACGGTCGAGGCCGGGCTGTTGCCGGTAAGGGCGACAGGTTGATCCGTGATCGACATCAACTGAGCTTTCAGCGGTTCGATATTGAGGTTGAACAGCCTAAACTCTGTGGGAAACGACTGCCGCGCTACAGCCTTGTCCTTGACAATGCTGTCCGTGCTGTCGGTATTTGCACTCCAAATATTCTCCTGCGCCGTTACTGTCAGCGTCGATAACGCGATCGCTGTAAGCACGAAGAGGATCAATCTACGGTTCAACTTGGTAAACATAATCTCGCTCCTTGTTTGGGTCAATTGCTTTCGCTCGCCGCCACGAACACCTGCGGCGAAGCGTAGAAAACTTACACAACGGTCCTTATTCCCTTTTGCTTCAAAGTGAAAACTTTAGAATGTTAATCCGTATCTTAGAAGAAAAGCGCTGCATTTGTCTATGCCCGCGCGTAAAAAACTTTGCGCGGCCGAAAGCTTGCTTTGAACCAACCAATCCATGACAATCGGTGTCTAATCGTTCAGAACAGTCAGACCAGTTTGAGTTACAGGTATGTCGTCTCTCTATGCTATGCGATCCAGTTTCGCCATCGTCGCTATTTGCGCCTACTTTCTCTGCTTCGGTCTGTCGCAAAAAGCAGCAGCCCAGTCAAAGCCGCAGAAGACAACTGCCCCGCAGGGCAACGAGAAAAAGAACACTCGCCCCGATCCCAAGATCGAGGAGGAGCGTCGTCGCGCCGAAGAGGAAAAGAACGCCATCGCAGACGATGTTGTCGAGAAGGTCGAGGCCAAGATCGTCAATATCGAAACGGTCGTTTACAACAAGAAGACCGGCCAGATAGTAACGGGCCTGACGAAAAATAATTTCACGATCCTCGAAAACGGCGTCAAGCAGCCGATCTCAGGCTTTGCGGCGCCGGAATCGCCTATCACCGTAACGCTTGTGGTGGAATACAGCCGGTGGTCCGAGATCTTTGGCTCCGCCGCCGGCGGCTATTTTGAACCGGGCTTTTACGAGGTGGTGCGGCCCGTGGCCTACTTCTTGTCGAGGTTCATCAAGCCACCGGACGACTATGCGTCGGTGATCGCCTTTGATATGCGGCCTACGCCTATTACCGATTTCACAAATGACCCGCGCCAATTGAACGAAACGGTAAACGTGCTTCTCAAGAACAGACCGGCATTCACCGACAACAATCTCTTTGATGCTCTCAAGTTCGCGCTGATCGGCGGCCGCGGTGATGCCGTCGTTCTCGATGACTCAAAGAGTAAGACCGCGATCTACGGCGGAATGGTAGATGTCAAAGCCAAACGGCGGGCTATCATCCTGGTTGCATCCGGCATCGACACATTCAGCAAGACAGGCTATGACGATGTGCGGCGAATAATTATGGAATCGGGCGTGCCTATCTATGCCATCAGCACGGCGAATCTATTCTGCAAGAGGTACTGCGATTATCTCGACCCTTCGCGGGTGATGCCCGGCACACCCGACAGGCTGACCTTCCTTCAGGCCCAGAATGCGATGAATACGTTTGCCAAAGAGTCGGGCGGCGTACACTATCCGATGACATTTGAGGGTGAGATACCGGGATATCTGAGCTCGATCAACGGTTTCCTCCGCAACCAATACGCGATCTCATATGACCTGACCGACGGCCATCAGCCCGGAAAACGCTATAAGCTAGAGGTCAAGGTCGATGTCGATGGTGATGGCCTAAGCGATGACAAGACATATGTCGTCCAGCACCGGCCTTACTACACCATGCCCTCGCAAGCCCCTGCGAAGAAATGACATGATATCCTGGGCAGCTTTTTACGAGAGAGCAGGCGCCTAGCGGCCTGCTTTTTCGTTTGTTGCCCTGAGGCCTGTCTGATAGCCTTGATAGTTTGTTTCGATGAGCAAGAAGATCGTCGACAGCTACCGAAAGAAACTCGCCGCCGAGCACGGATACGTTACCTCGCGCGGCGCCGGCCTGCGCATCGCATTGTGCTACCCGAATACTCACGCCATAGGCATGGCCAATCTTGGCCTGCATACGATGTATGAGCTATTCAATTCGCTTCCCGGCGTGGTGTGCGAACGGGTCTTTCTCCCTGACACTGACGAACTTCGCGAATACGAACGCACCGGCACGCCGCTGTTATCGCTCGAGACGCAATCGCGTGTAAAGGAGTTTGACATTGTCGCCTTTTCGATCTCGTTCGAGACCGATTACCTGAACATGGCCCGCATGCTGCAGCTGTCGGGCATTCCCGTTTGGGCAGAGAAGAGAACGCACTTTGATCCGCTCGTCATTATGGGCGGAGCCGCATCGTTCCTCAATCCGGAGCCGATCGCTGAGTTTACTGACGTGATCGCCGTCGGTGAAGGTGAGGTCCTGGTTTATCAACTGATCGATGCGGTATTTGAAAACGAGACAAAGGAAGATATCCTGCTCGCGCTCGCACAGATCGGCCGCGGGTTCTACGTGCCGTCTCTGTATGACGTGATCTATAACGATGACGGCACCGTATTCGATTATCTGCCCAACCAGCCCGGCGTTCCGCAACGCGTCGGCCGAGCCCTCGCGGCCGTCAACCCAAAAGAAGGCACGCTGCGAAGGGCCCTGAAGCGTGGCGAGGCGGACCTTGCCGATTTTCTTGTCAATCAAGACACATTCTGCCCATCGACGTCCGTTTGGTCGCCGGATGCCGAGATGGGTGACCGTCTGCTGGTCGAGATATCTCGCGGCTGTTCGCAGGGCTGCCGCTTTTGCTGGGCCGGATATAATTACTATCCTCCGCGCGTCGTGCCGGCCAAGGACATCCTCGCAAAGGCCCGCGAATGGCGTGACAGGACAGACAAGATCGGCCTCGTATCGACTGCCGTGTGCGATCATCCAGAAATTTCGACGATCCTGCGCGAGCTGCGGGCGATGGACTATCGCATCTCGGTGTCGAGCCTGAGGCTCGATCAGATATCGGACGAACTGCTCGATGCGCTTGTCGAATCACGCGACCAGCAGATCGCCGTCGCACCCGAAACAGGCTCTGACCGCCTTCGCCGTGTGATCAATAAAAATCTCACAAATGACGAGATCGTCGATATCTGCGGTGCGGTTTTCGACCGAGGCATGCTCACGATCAAGCTTTACGTCATGGTCGGCCTGCCGACGGAAACGCAGGAGGATCTCGACGAGATCTTCGTTCTCGCCGAACGCATCAAAGACCGGATGCTCGAGTCCGGAAAAGAGTTTGGCCGCGCGGGCAAGATCATCGTCTCGCTCAACGGCTTTGTTCCAAAACCCAACACGCCGCTCCAATGGGACGCCATTTGTGATGAGCGCGAGCTAAAGCGCCGCATTAAATATGTCTGTAAGGGCCTCGCACGGATCCCGAACGTCGAGGTCCGCTTTATGTCGGCCAAGATCGCTCATGGCCAAGCCCTGTTCTCATCCGGCGACCGCACCGTGGCCACAGTGATCGACGCGGCGGCCCGTTACGGCGGCGATATCGACAAGGCACTCAGGGAAACCGGCGTTGACGCCTCCTTTCACACCTCACGGGACCGCTCATATGACGAATTCCTGCCGTGGTCGATAGTTGACAGCGGCCTTTCGTTCGAGTTCCTCAAGACCGAACATGAAAAGGCCCGAGAGTCGCTCTCGAGCCTTCCGTGTCCTGCGGTTGAAAAATGTACGACCTGCGGCGTTTGCCCTTCGACGTGGCTCGCAGATGCTCCCGAAGCACTGGTTCAGATCCAGCCTGCAAAGGTGCGCGCCGCACTTGCAGTTGTCTAGTTCTTCGTCGAATCCATCAAGAATCCCGTCGGTGTCGCCGTGTGGTCAAACCTATAGGTGTAGGTATAGAGGCCAAACGGCAGGATGTTCACGGTTTTTGCATAGACGACATGCGCGGTCAATGCGTTGCCGTTCTGCCTCACATCGATCAGCGCATCGGCCGGCACGTCGTTACGCTGTGCGGATTGGTGTATTCGAGCCTTTACGTTCTCGACCGGGCTGACCTTGCCGGGCAAAGCTAATCCCTGCACGACCGCCGTCATCATGTCGGTTCGCAAGCTCTCTGCCGCATATGCGACCGGCACATAGTTATATCCCGCGTGAGCTACGAGTGCTATCACAACGGCTGCAATTACGAGCTTTACGCCGGCGCTTCCGCGTTCGGCTTCGCGGCCTTTCAGTATCTGGTTCATATCGGGGCTCCCTTAGATCGGCGTTATGCCCAATTCTTCAGGCATCTTTTGAGGACGCTCATGAGCGTTTTCGGTGGGATGTCGCAGCCGGCAATGATCACCGGCTTGCCGATGCCGCGAAGCAGCACAAACTGTCGCGAACCGGCTATATTCTTCTTGTCAAGATCGAACGCCTTGACGATCGACCCGGCATCGATGCCGGCCAGCGACGGCAAGGAGCCGACGCGATGCACAACATCGTATAACAAGTTTACATCCTTCTCGCCGCACAACGCAAGAGTTTTTGACAACTCTGCGGCGAACAAAATACCGTAACCGACCGCCTCGCCGTGCCGCAGATACTTGTAATCAGTGACCTTTTCGAGGGCATGGGCCAGAGTGTGGCCGAGATTCAAAACCTTCCGCGAACGGCTGTCGGTCCTGCCCGCATCTTCCCTGCTGTCGCCGGCGACGATCCGCGATTTGAATTCAACATTCGCCGATATCAAATTTGAGATATCAGACCTGAACTTCTTGTCAGTAAAATGATCAAGGGGATACGCGGCCAAAAACTCGGCCGTTTGCTCGATCTGGTCACGCCCGGCAAGCGCTGAATGTTTGATAACCTCGCAGAATCCCGCCGTCAATTCCCTTTGCGGGAGCGTCCTCAGGACTTCAGGATCGATCAAAACACCGGCCGGATCGTTAAACGCCCCGATCAGATTCTTTCCGAATTCAGTATTGACACCCGTCTTTCCGCCGACCGATGAATCGACCATCGCCAGCAGCGTCGTCGGTATCTGCAAACAGCTAATGCCGCGCAGATAAACGCTCGCGGCAAATCCCGCCAGATCGCCGACCACGCCGCCGCCGAGGGCAACTACCGCGTCGGCCCGCGTCAGGCCGGCTTCCGAAAACGCTCTCAGCGCACCTTCTGCCGTTCTGAGCGTCTTATACGCCTCGCCGTCCCGCATCAGAAACCGCGAGACCTTGAAGCCTGCTGCCGTCAGCGACGATTCGACAACCTTGCCGTAGATCTTATGAACAGTTGGGTTAGAGACGACCACGACCTTGCCGCCGCCACGTCTTAGCTCCGTCGATGCCCAGTGTCCGACGGACGCTAGCAGCCCGCCGCCGATCATCACGCGATAGCTCACCGCTGGCCGTTCAAGCTTGACCTTGATGATCCGCTTCTTCACTTGTGTGGAGGAATTGCTGCGGCTATCACCTGCGCCAGCCTGTTTGCCTGTGCTTCGATCATCGCCTGATCCTTACCTTCGATCATTACGCGGGCAAGATTCTCCGTGCCCGAATACCTGAGCAGGAGCCGTCCATTGCCGTCGAGTTCCCTTTCAAGTTCGGCGGCCGCAGCGGTGATCTCGGGCACCTCGTCAAACGGCCGTTTCTCACCAACCTTTACGTTGACGAGTATCTGCGGATACTTCGCAAATCCCTCGACCGCCTGCGACAGCGTGAGGCCGCGTTCTGCCACGGCCTTAAGCAGCATCAACGCCGTCATCATACCGTCGCCGACCAAACTAAGGTGGGGCAGTATGATGTGCCCCGATTGCTCGCCGCCTATGGCTGAACCGGAGGTTAACAGTTCTTCAAGCACGAATTTGTCCCCGACACTTGTTCGATCGAGTCGCACACCGATGGATTCAAACGCGAGTTCCAGCCCGATGTTGCTCATCACCGTGGCGACGACGGTCGAATTCGCGAGCTTTCCGTGCTCGTGAAGAAAACGCCCCATCACCCACATGGTCGCGTCACCGTCAACGATGTCGCCACTCTCGTCAACGAACAGCGCGCGATCCGCGTCGCCGTCAAATGCGATACCGGCGTCGGCCCTTTCTTCGACGACCCTCGCCTGCAAGCCCTCGAGATGAAGCGAGCCGCAGTCGAGGTTGATGTTGCGTCCGTCAGGCTCATCATTGATCGGCACAACATCCGCACCGAGTCGCCTGAACAACTCAGGGGCCAAACCTGATGCCGCACCGTTAGCGCAATCAACAACGACCTTCTTGCCCGCCAGATCCAGCCCATGGACCTCATCGATCAAATGCTGCAAATACTCATCACGAAACCGCTCGTCGGACCGCAGGCTGCCAGCCAGCGTGTGGATCGCCTCATCTCCGGCCTCACGAGTCGTGTAAATATCCGCCTCGATCGCTCGCTCAACCGCCCCGTCGATCTTCTTTCCCGACGGCGAGAATATCTTGATGCCATTGTCCTGATACGGGTTATGCGACGCGCTCACGACCACGCCCGCATCGTATTCAAATCTGCGAGTGATATACGCCACGCCCGGCGTCGTTATCACGTCACCCGAGACGCACTCGGCATCGCAGGATGTAGCACCGGCATGAAACGCAGCCTCGATCTGCGGCCCCGATTCGCGCGTGTCGCGGCCCGTGACGATTCGCGCCGTTCGGCCAAGCCGCTCGCCTAACTGTCGTGCAAGCGACGCACCAAGTGCAAAAACTGACCTGTCATCAAGCGGGAATTCGCCCGCGTGCCCCCGAATGCCGTCAGTCCCGAATAGAGCTTTCATAGCGATAGGCTGGCCATTATGGCCTGTGCGAACAAGTTATACCGCACCGCAGGCCTCGCAAACAAATCGAAATATCCATAACTATTTGTTGTATATGTCATAAAAATATCGAAAAGTGCTTGACAACCGTCACGCTGATGGGCGAATCTTAGACCTGCAGACGACTAGCAGCCCCGGCAGTAGTTTCCAGACAAGCTCTCCGCAATAAACATGAAGTTAACAGGTATCGTTGTAATTGTATTTTCGCTTGCTTCAGCATCGGCATTCGCGCAGTCCGGCCAGCCGCAGCCGCCCGGCTCGCAGCGAGTGATCGTGACCAGCACGCTGCCGCCGACAGCAGCGGTTGTAAGACCAGTGCCCACACCGACGCCCGTTCCGCGGCCGTTGGTAACACCTGTTATCGTGGTTCCATCGGCAACGCCGACGGCGGCGGCACCGACCAGCCAGGCAAGCAATCTCAATTACAAGGGCCTTAGCTTTGCGCAGATCAAATCAAAGCTCGCCGAGGCCAAGCGTTATCTAGCGACGCGGCCGATGGCGATCGGATCGACCGAATCGATCGTGCCGACGAGCGTGATCCGCGTTGCATTTTACGACGACAGGACGCGGCAGATCGATTCGTACGTGCTGACAAAAGACCAGTTCCTCACCCACGGAGCCTCGACGATGGTCATTTCGGCGGCCGGAAAACAGCTTATCTCGCGAACCATCCGCGGCAACGGCGTCAATACGCCCGTCGTCATCACCGACCAGAGCGGCCACGAACATATGCCCCTGATGGTCCAGTATCCGCGAGAGAAGCGTGGCATGCTTCAGGAAATGGCGTATTACGTCTCAAGCCATCCGCAGATGATCACGCCAGAGGTCGTCAATGCCGGCCGCTTTTATGTCCGCAATGTGATCGATATGGCGCGCGACCAGCTTAGGCGAAAGGGCTATCAGGTGCAGCCCAAGGTCGCCGATATCGCCGAGCGGCTATCGACCGTAGAGCACGTCGATCATTCCCGCTTTCGCACCGAGCCGCACGCGAATATCTATAACGACATCTTCACGCTTTACGCCCTGAACGAGGGCCAGACGTATCGCTATTCCGTGAGTTCCGCCGGTGCCGGCGGCATGGTGCAGATGATACCGTCCACATATCGCATGGTCCGAGCGCACCATCCGAACGCCGCCCTCATGCCCGATTTTGTCGAGGGTATGCGCAATCACGTAAACGCTGCGCAGGCAATGCTGCTTTATATGCAGATGACGTGGAACGACCTGATCGCAAGCCCGACCGTCTATAACGCCTTGCAAACAAAGATCGCGACCCAGGAACAGCTCATGGCCGCCGGCTACAACTCAAACCCCGCAAAACTCGCCGGCTACATCAACCGCGGCGGTGCCGCGTGGACGATCCTCATCCCACGCGAAACCAAAGTTTACCTCCAGATCTGGGATTCCCTCGAACGCCATGTAACACTGTCGCCGAGGAAGATGTAGTAAGCGGCGGGTGGAATTATCGGCTTCAACCGAAGCTATCGCGAGGAAGTGCTGAACCCGCACATCTTCTCGACGCTCTCGCAAGTGCGAGACATCAGTTGGGCCTGGCTGCTCAGCTACAACGAAGAACGTCCCCACAGCTCGCTGGGGAATATCCCGCCGGCCGAATTCAAACGCCGGCTTCTAACAGAAAACTCTAGTTTAGACCTGTGCCCTTGACGGTGAGCTTACGAGCAGGCTTGGCCCGATTTGTACCTTATCAAATTACGGTTAACTCATTTGGTCACCTTAAGGCCTTTTATCTTAACGACTCGATAACACTCTAAGACCTCGCCTTGAACATCTTCAGAAACGTTGCGCAGAAAAACCCAAGAGTTTAGCTGTACACTTTGACCTTCGGTATGCATAACCATTTTCGACTGCATCCTCGAGATCGAGTCGTCGCACGTACTGTCTCTACGCAGAGTAACCTTCCATAAGCGATTCGGATTTTCAGTGAACTTCTGTATGGATTTGCTGGAACTGAAGGATTCATAATGCAATTTAAGAAATTTCGACCGGCCTTTCCACTTTGAATTGGGATGAATTTCCAAAACAAGCAAATCAAGGCTTGGCGCAGATGAGATGTTTCTTAAAGACACAAAGCTGTCATAGGCAGCAACCCAACCACGTAACCTAACTACGTCTTTGCCGTTCCGTCCTTGAGAAAATCCCGTTAAAGTAAGGCAAATAAGCAAAATCGAAAATGCTAATAATTTTTTCATTTCGTGACCTTCTTAACTTGCGTGATATGTGCAGGTTGCGGACCTGGCGTGGGTCGCATCGGAACAATTCCCTTTGGAGTAACCCGGTACGGAATTGGCGTGACCAGATCCCTAAATACTTCGATCTTTTCCTTTGATTTTTTTACTGGGAGGACTGCGGAAACCGACGTTACAACCTTGCGCACGGGATCACCAAAGTAACTACCGTCGGTAGGAAGTTTCAAGCCTGGGAAATGCTTATTGGCGTAATTATGTGGATCAGTTTGATCGCTTGTATTAAGTTGAGCAGCCTTGTAGGCTTCAAGGGTTTCATGCCCAACAACTTGCGCCGAAGTTATCCCACAATCCGTACATTTGTCCAAAATCTCAAGATCCGAGCGATCGACCGTGTTCGTGCCGTTTCCATTGAATTTTCCAAAGTCGACGTTCGCGTCCCGTGACACCGTATCGATTGTCGCCTTATTCTTATCATCGGTTATAGCATTAAAAAGCTCTTTCTCAGCGCCCTTCAAACCCTTGCCCAAGGCTTTTAGCGCGCCTTTGCCGAGAACATTACCTTTTGCGTCCACTATCTCAACTAGATTGGTTTTTTTATTGATTTGCACCGTAAAAGAAAGGTTCTTCTGCAAGCTCGACAAGTATGCAGCTTGTTCATTTCCAGTTACTTCGACACTCAAGCCTGTCGGATCAACAAAATTAAGCGGATTGTTTCGAACATACTGATATAGATTGATTTGTTGAGGATCAGCGATTCGTTTAGTTTCGAATAACAGAGGGTCAGCCGACGTGAATCTACCCGAAGATTTTGAGTACATCCTCGCTTCAGCGAAATCCAGTCCGGTCTCGCGGTCTCGTTCATAGCCGGTGAACTGCTTCCTCACCGAGTCCGGCGTGTATTCTTCGTGAGAAGTGCGTTGGGATGTGACGATCTCTTCGCCGTAGGGGTGATAGTCGTGTCTCGAAGTTACGGCCCCGTCCCTGTCTGTGTTTATTCTAGGACTCCCCAAATGATCATTGGTTAGATACGCCACCTTGGCGTCTTCGGCCGACGCAACTACCGTGGAATACTCCGCCACTAATTTTCCCGCAGCGTCGTACACGAAGATCGTTACTTCGCCTGTCGAAGGAACAACTTTCTTTACTCTTTTCTCGTCGCCATCGTACCAGTATTTACCAACGGTGACACTCGAAGAGTTTTTGACCTCGACCTGTTTATTCTCGGCGTCGTACGTGAACGTCTGGTAATTTCCGTCCCGCGTCGTGTTGCCCGCTGCGTCGTAGAGCCAGCCCGTCGAGGTCAGGCGATTGTTCGACGCGCTGACCGTCGGATTACAGACGGCCTCGGTGCAGCTGGGATTGGGAAAGGTGGTGCTGCCGCCCGTTAAGTCAAACCGTCGATTGCCGTATCGGTCAAAGGTATAGGTCTGTTTCCATGTTTGGACCTGCGAACCGCCGTCTGGTGTGACCATCTCGGTTGCGTCTTTCAGCCGATTCAGCGAATCGTAATTGTAGCCCTGAACGGCAACAAATCCGGTGTTCTGCCCGACCGTCGGCACCGTGATCGTTTGACTTAAGACGTTCCCGTTATTCGCGGTCGTGCCGTAGCCGTATTCGAGTTTGAGTTTGTCTGTCGTTCCCGGCGTGGTTCCCAAAGCGATCTGCGTCGGCTGGAGACGGCTGTTGAACGTCGTCGATTCCCAACGCCCGTTCCCAAGCTGCATCGCCGTAACAGCACCGGCGGCGTTGTAGGTGAAGTTCTTCGCGTAGTCGTAAAACCGAATGACGAATTCTTCTTAGACTTCACTGTTTCAAGATCGCCATTGTTGTCAAGAATGTTCTTCACCACACGCCCGCTCGGATAGGTCTCGTCGATCAGCACACCGGCAAGATTGTAAATATACCCGGTTGTATAAGCCGTCCCGTCCGTCGTCTGCTTATGCCCCGTCACACGTCCTAAGATGTCAAACGAAGTATATTCCGTTGTCGAAACCGAGCTTGAAACCTTGACCAGTTTACCTATTTTCTGCGCACTCGTGCCGTAAAGATAATCCACATCTGGCATCGAATGCCAGTAATCGGGTTGTTTCCCGCTTCACGGAAGAAGAAAAGCGCATCGTCAAGGCCCTCCTCGAAGGCATGATCCTCAAACACGAAGCCACCCGCTGTGTAACCATCCCCTAAAGTAGTACCGATCAAAAGTGGAGTAAACCGGCTGATAGAATAACGGAAAAGGAGGCCGGGAATGAAGAGGAGCAAGTTTAGCG
>MTBK01229723.1_pt1 | contig 67115 bp, 51 predicted proteins | sample 1535981 | NCBI WGS metagenome assembly MTBK01 (sample SAMN06109225, study PRJNA356200) | anaerobic digester metagenome | isolation source: biogas reactors fed with pig manure or primary and secondary sludge | place: Spain | collected 2016-06-30
TACACACCCAAACTTACGGACGGACTTTGACTTCTTATATCCTGATATCCGCCAACAATATGTTCTATCTTGAGAACGATTGGGGTTTGTCGTTGGGATTGACAAGTATCCCTAAAAGAAAGTACATAAACAGCGAAACTTCAACATTAGTTACTATTAACGGCGGGGTGCAGAAAAGCTTCCTTGATGGAAAGTGGGTCCTAAGATCAGAGATGTTTTACAGGAATCGCACACATAAAAAAAGTCTTTTCGACAATGGATATTCAGAAAGAACTACGTTGTCGCCCCGGGTAGGTTTTATGATTTCGCTCCGGTGTAATCTGGATTTTGGTAAAAAAGGTCTGCGGGTGGAACGGGGAACATCAGATAGAGAAGCACAAAATCGAATAGGTGATTCATGATGAATGCCCTGCTGTCATGTAAGTTTTTTACATAAAAATCGAGATTAAGTCGATTATCTATGCAGAAAATTACTACTTTTGCACAGTAAACAATATGAAATGGAATCATTAGAAGAATATGGTATTATTCCAATAGATTATGTCTCTCTTAGGGCAAGTTATCCTTCGCTCAGAGCCCTGAAAGATAAGATATGCAATTTGGAAAAAAAAGGTACACTAATCCGATTGAAACGTGGCTTGTATATTATTTCACCAGCTGTTTCAAAAAAAGAAATATCTGTTGAATTGATTGCGAACCATCTTTATGGTCCCTCTTACGTTTCCAGGGAGAGTGCTCTCCGATTTTACGGTTTAATTCCCGAGAGAGTCTATAATACAGCTTCAATGACAATAAAAAGAAGACAAAGATTCAGGAATCACTTTGGACAATTTGATTACATATTTTGCCCACTCGGTTATTATTCAATAGGGATCCGGCAGGTTATCCGTGACAATTATGCTTTCTTGATTGCTTCTCCTGAAAAAGCCTTGTGTGACCAGATTGTATATACACCAAATTTACAGCTACGCTCAATTAAGGCACTTCAAATATATTTACAAGAAAACATTCGACTTGATATGGATGAATTCTATAAAATGAACGTTTCAATATTTGAACAGTGTATGGGAGCGAATAAGAAAACACACATGATCAGCCATATAATAAAATTATTGAAACAATGAATGTATTCGATCAGATGGTAGCCCGTTACGGTATTGAAGAAAATAAAAGAAATGCAACGTATGAAGTGATGCAAGAAATAATCCTAGCCGGACTTTATCGTGGCGGTTTTTTCAATAAAGCAGCATTTTACGGTGGTACTTGTCTGCGTATCTTTCATGGTATGAAACGCTTTTCGGAAGATATGGATTTTTCGTTGATCACTCCTGATATTGATTTCAAATTGGAAAACTATTTTTCTTCTATCATCCATGAATTTCAAGCTGCAGGCAAAGAAGTGGTTCTTTCAAAGAAAGATAAAGAAAACACCGCAGTGTATGATTTAGAATTTAGGACAGAGAAAACAATCAAAATAAAGATTGAAGTGGATGTCAATCCTCCGATGAAATTCGATACCGAGCAGAAATTGTTACTGCTCCCTTATTCTTTTATGACACGTTGTTTTGTTCTTCCCGATTTATTCGCCGGCAAAACACACGCTCTTGTTTTCCGAAAATGGAAGCATCGAGTCAAAGGACGCGATTGGTACGATTTTGAATGGTACATCAGAAAGGGAATAAAGCTTAATTTTAATCACTTGCAGGAACGAATCAGGCAGTTTAATGGAATTGAAATGAATCGCAAACAATTTATAGATACATTAAAAGGACGGCTGGTCGATACAGATATAGAACTGGTTAAAAAAGATGTGTTGCCTTTTATTCAAAATCCCGAAGAGTTAGAGATTTGGTCAACTGACTATTTTTTACAGTTGGCGGATAGGATGGAATTTCAGAATTAATGCCTTGCAAATTGTTTGGCGATTTACTAAGTTTTGCACATCCTGATGAGCATTTTGTGAAATAATTGTTGAATATGTTGTGCATTTTCTATCTTTGTAAAAATTATAAAGACAATGAAAACACTGTATCATAAGTTTGAAACACTTTTACAAAGTACGACAACGGAATTTAAGCGTTATCTGTATGATAGAATTTCTTGGAATAGCAGGATGATTGGTATTATTGGTGCGCGTGGAGTTGGTAAGACAACAATGATTCTGCAATATATTAAGGAGAATTTAGATAGCAAAACAGCGTTATATGTTTCTGCAGATGATATGTATTTTAGTGAGAACAGACTTGTTGATATAGCAGATAGTTTTTATAAAAATGCCGGGAAATATTTATTTATTGACGAAATACATAAATACACAGACTGGTCTCGTGAACTAAAAAATATATATGATTCATTCCCTACATTACAAATTGTTTTTACCGGTTCTTCTGTACTTGATATCCTTAAAGGTTCTGCAGATTTAAGTCGTCGGGCCATAGTTTACAAGCTGGAAGGACTCTCGTTCCGTGAATATTTGAAATTATTTCATAATTATGATGCATCAACTTACTCTTTACAGCAAATCATAAATAATGAAATAAAGCTTGAGAGCATTCAACATCCACTGCCTTTATTTAATGACTATTTAAAACGAGGGTACTATCCTTTTGGAATAGAAAACGAAATACATGTACGTTTAGCTCAAATTATTGTTCAGACATTGGAATCAGATATTCCGCAGTATGCAAATTTAAATGTAGGAACAAGTAGAAAATTGAAACGATTACTTTCTGTCATTGCGGAAAGCGTGCCCTTTAAACCTAACTATTCTAAAATTGCTGAAATAATCAGAGTAAGCCGGAATTCCTTAGACGACTATTTCATGTACATGGAAAAAGCAGGACTTATTGGTCAGTTACGAAATGAAACAAGTGGTATTCGCGGGCTTGGGAAAGTTGATAAAGTATATTTAGATAATACAAATATCATTTTCAATCTGGTTGGAGATAAATCAAATATCGGGAATATGCGGGAGACCTTCTTTTTTAATCAAATGCGGGTAAATAATGAAGTGATTTCTTCAAGAAAAGCTGATTTTGTAATTGATGGTTATTCGTTTGAAGTGGGAGGCAAAAATAAACAACAAAACCAATTGGAAAAAGACGGCAAATCATTTGTTGTAAAAGACGATATAGAATATGGTTATCGCAATGTGATTCCACTTTGGGCTTTTGGATTGAATTATTAAGTGGAGTTTTTAATTTAGTAAATTTGTTATTATTAGTATTTCCCATGAATTACAAATTATTTTTCTTTTTTGTATTTCTTTTCCTGTCCTGCCGGCAGGAGGTATCAAAGGATACTCTGGGTACATCAACACATCGGTTTCAGTATGCGTGCAAATACAAACGGAACAGCCTTAAGAAGGGTTACCATAACGACCTGTTTTTTCTGGATTGGGGAAACAATACCTCCAGGTTTTACAGCCGGATAGAATACCTGAAGGACTCTACCAGGACAGCGATGTTGGCAGCAGGCGAAAAAATTGTTGTCATTCAGGAAGCGCTAAGTGTATATGGATACGGAAATAAATACGTTATTGTAAAAACTCCGGAGGAAATTGTGTTTAGTGACCGTCTGATAACCTCACGTTTTTATTACAAAGAACCTGCTCCCGATTTCCAATGGTCCCTGAAACAGGATACGTGCAGTATCCTGGGCTATCCGTGTCAAAAAGCGGTATGCCAATACGGAGGAAGGGTGTGGACTGCCTGGTTCACTACGCAGATACCCATAAGTGACGGTCCGTACAAATTTTCCGGATTGCCGGGACTCATTCTCAGGACCAGCGATGAAGATCAATTCTTTATTTTTGAGATCACCGGAGTGGAAAATTGCCAGGTTCCCTTGTTGCAGGCTTATGATCACAATTATAATAAGATAGACAAGGAGCATTACCTTCAGATAAGTTACCGTGTTTGGACAGAAAATTTTGATCCCTCGGGTAATGTCAAATCATTTAGTGTAAGAGATGTGCAGGGAAGAGATGTTACCAATGTTACCATACCGTATATACACATTGAATTGTTTTAGTTATCGTGGTAACGGTTACGGTGGTAACTAAAACAGTTAAATGTTAATTTATCGAATTTTATGTTAGTGCATTAGCACCTTTATTTATCAATTCCTTCACAACCTTGAACATCATTGCGGAAAAATCTTCTTTGAATTGTTTATTGTCAGAATACAATTTGTAAAGATCAAAGTTAGTTGTGATATGCTTCAGTAATTCTTGACCTACTATCTTATCGCTTGTGATTTTTGCGTTTTGTTCATCCGAATATTTTAGAGAAGTGATTAACTCCTGATTTTTAGCAACATCATTGGCAATACTTTCTGCCAGTTGCCGAACCTTGTCTGCATCTTCAAAGTGTGTTCCGTAGCGATCGTTGAAAGTTTTCAGAATGTTGGAAAGTTTGTCCATTTCTGGTTCTAATGTACCTCCTCTCATTTCAGTTGGAATGGGCTTTAACTCATTACTTTGCTCCATTATGATAGAAGTAGTTCCTTCCAGTTGCAAGCGATAACTGTCCATATCAATACTATCCAGAATGCCCTTGGCCAGGTCATTGGTATTGTTACTACCTAATTTGGTTTGCAAGTGATTCAAAAAAATATAAAGTCGTTCTAAGTATGGGTTCTCATATGGAACAATTTGAGACAGAAAAATATATAACCGAACATAGGCTTTTACTTTGACTCTGAAATCGACTTGTTGATCCTCTGGTAAGTTGTTGCGGAATGTTTCTACACTGCGATCCAAGATAGCATGTAATTGGTCAACAGACACGTTTGCTAATAATTTTTCCGAAAATTCAAAAATCTGTTCACGGCTATATACCTGAAAATTGTCTAATGCATCTTGCAAGTCAAATAATTTATTTGGGTCAGTTGCCTCTTTTAAAACCGTGCTTTCAAAATAAGGGTTAAATGCATTTTCAATATCTTCTGTTGTGTTGGCAAAGTCTAAAACAAACGTGTCTTTTTTTAACGGATGACTTCTATTCAATCTTGAAAGCGATTGGACAGCATTTACACCACCCATTTTTTTATCCACGTACATAGTATGCAGAAGTGGCTGGTCAAAACCTGTTTGGTACTTATTTGCTACTATTAAAAAACGATTTTCGTTCTTCTCAAATTCTCTTGGAATACTTGCACTTGAAAAACCATTTAAGCTTGCTTCTGTTTGTTTGTCAACTTCACCTGAAAAGGCAACAATGGCTTTGTAGGGGCTATTAATTTTCTCTAAATAGTTATCAAATGTTTTTTTATACTTCACGGCATTGGCCCTTGAACTTGTAATTACCATTGCCTTTGCCAATCCACCAATTTTTCGTTTTCTAATTACTTCATCAATAAAGTGATCTGCAATCAGAACCGTTTTTTTCTTAATGGCATGTTCATGGCCTTCTACAAAGCGTTTTAACTTTTTCTGAGCTTTCAACTTATCATATATGGGGTCTTCCTCTATTTTTTTTAATAGGGCATAATAGCTTTTATAGGTGGTATAGTTTTCCAAGACATCCATAATAAACCTTTCTTCAATGGCTTGTTTCATTGAGTACAGATGAAACGCCCTGAATTTAGTTTTACCTTCTTCGTGATATGGAACGCCAAATAATTCCAAGGTTTTGTTTTTCGGTGTTGCTGTAAATGCAAAATAACTGGCATTAGGCAAAAGTTTTCTTGATTTTACCAATACACGAATTAAGTCTTCACTTGTTATTGTTTCTTCTGCATCTTCCACATCTACCATACTAGAGATGTTATCCATCTCTTCTTTAACTTCTGCTTGTGTGTCTTCATCAAGATCGAGTTTTGAAAGTGTTTCGTTTAACTTTCTTGCCATTTGTCCGCTTAGGCTACTGTGTGCTTCGTCAATAATTATGGCAAAGTTGTTCCCGGGCAGCTCTCCAATTTCCTCTACAATGTGGGGAAACTTCTGAATAGTAGTTATGATAATCTTTTTTCCTTCTTCCAAAGCTTGCTTCAACTGCTTACTGCCTTTTGTGATAGCTTTTACCACACCTGCAACTTGCTGAAACTGCTTAATATTATTACGTATTTGTGCATCTAATGCCTTACGGTCAGTTACAACAATAATCGAGTCAAAAATATTGTTTTGACCTGATTTATCATGTAAGCCCACCAGCTGATGTGCCAGCCAGGAAATAGAATAGGACTTACCCGAACCTGCAGAATGTTGAATCAAGTATTTTTGGCCGGTACCTTTGGTTTGTGCGTCTTTCAAAAGCATACGAACCGTGACCAATTGATGATAACGTGGGAAAATTAATTTCCTTTCTCTTCGAACTCTTATTTTTCCTTTCTCATTCAGGAATTCTTTTTCTTCTGTAACGAGTTGACAAAAATTTTGAACCAAATTGGTCAGGCTGCTTTTGGTTAAAACCTCTTTCCACAAATAATCTGTTTTAATACCCTCCTTGGGCGGATTACCCGCACCGTTGTTGTAGCCTTTGTTGAATGGGAGAAAATAGGAACTATTCCCTTTCAGATGTGTACACATCCAAACTTCGTTGGTGTCAACAGCAAAATTCACAATCAATCTTCCCAATCGAAATAATTGTTCATTGGGATCTCGATCTTTTTTGTATTGTTTAATGGCGTGTTGCACATTTTGCTTGGTCAGTTCGTTTTTTAACTCAAAAGTAATTACGGGAATACCATTAATAAACAATACCAGGTCCAACGACTTTTTGTTGTTAGGGGAATAATAGACTTGACGTATTACCGAAAAAAGGTTGGCATCATAACGGATTCTTGCATCAACGTTGTATGAAGAAACAGGACGGTCGTAAAACAAACTCAGTTTGGTATCGGTAAAGCCATCTGTAATTCCCTTTCGTAAAACTTCAATTACACCTTTGGACTGAATTTGGTCATTCAAACGTTTGATGATTTTCTGCTGATACAGGTCTTTATGAAAGGCTTTTAGTTTGGAAACTGCTTTGTGTTGTGTTGCTTCCAGAAAACGAAATAATAATTCCTTGTCCAAACAGGCCACATTGTCGTAAACTGTATTCTTACGAATCAAATAACTCTCATTATTACTCAAAAAACTGACAATATGATCTTCTAATCCTTTTTCTGTGGTATTGGTAGTCATTTTCTTTTTGAAATATAAATCCTTGATTATTTGTCTAAATTAATTTTTTCTAATTGCTGTAAATCAGCAGTTTAAATCAGATTTCATCTAAACCTTATCTAAATCTCGTCTAAATCTCGTCTAAACTTTTGGTAGGGTCCAAGTTCTATTTTTTTCGATTACTATCTTGCCTTCTCTTCTCATTTTTTGCAAAATATTTTTGATTTTATGCTGTTTCTGATCTGTTCTCAAAACATCGGGTAATTTCTCTAATAACACATTTTCAAATTGCTTTCGCTTTCCTCTTCCAAATTTTCGCAGATAATCCAGAATGATTTTCTGGCAGTAATCATCATCGATACCTCGTTGTTTGATGTAATCAGCTTTTTCACCCGTTGCACCAGCCACTGTAGCAGATATGTGAAAATTGGGTTTCCTACCCTCTATCAACTTTTTCATTCTTAGGATTTTAATTTCAGAATCATTAATTGTCTTACCTTTTGACACTTTATCTAAAGCAATTATATCTGTAAGACTTAGGGAGGGCATAGACGCTACTTTTCGTGCATAATTCATATCTACAACTTTGCCTATAATAGTTACCTTTACTTTTCTCTCTTCAAATTCGTATTCCGGCAAAGGGAAAAACTTTTTGTGCTGAATATCGAACATTCGTTTTATACCACTGCCAATAGCGTCAATCATATTTAGGTTGATCATTGCTTCCACCAAAAATGGGTTTCTATAGGTGGATTCCGGAGCATCAGCAATTACAACTTCTTCTATACTTGAAGGTATAAACGAACCAGAGTTGATAAAAATAAGTTTGCCATCTTCATGTTCCACGAGATTGATTTTGCCATTTAAAGTATAGTCCTGATGGGCAATGCAATTGTTTAAGGCTTCTCTGATTATATAAGGATCATATTGGTCAACCTCCTCAGGGAAAAGGGTACCATCAGCAATATAACGGTACTTTAAATTCCTTATTTTCTTGTATACTTCATCAGTATTCAGCAATAGTGGACAAGCAAAATGTTGATAATCCTTTTCCATATTATCTTTATCCCGCAGTATCCAAGATATTTTAGCAGTAGCCGGATTGATGAAATGTTCAGATTCGGGTTTCCCTAACAACAGTATAGCCGTACGGGTTACTTCTCCCTTGACACAAATTTTTGCTTTATTCAAAAAAGTAATATTATCCCAAGTATCTATTTCTGTGGCTAAATGTTTGTTTTTCTTTTTGTATGATTTCCGAGCTTTGGCAATCGCTTTATCCGATAAATCTGCAATGGTTGCTTCCTTTATCACACCAATGCTCCAGTCTTCACCACGAACTTGTTCACGAATACGTTCGATTTCTTCCAAATTTAGCGCATTCAATTCTTCACCATCACGTCCATAGTAATGTCCCTTCCAGGCAATAGGAATACCTTTAGGTGCAGCGGGAATTTCAAACATAACCACACGACCTTCTGGCAGGTTGACCTCATAAATTTCAATAAAACTCAAACGGGCGGTGGTATGGTTGGCGACCTCTCCTTTGAGGCAATCTAAAATATCGCGATTAATGCGATAATGTGACCCAACAACACTTTTATCTATATCCTTTATTCCAAATACCAACCAGGCAGATCTTTGGCCTTTCAAGTTGGCTTCATTGCATAAAGCAGAAAAGTATTTTCCAAGTTTATCGAAGTCGTATTGATTTTTCGCCTCTTTAAATTCTACTACCTCGTTTTCCCTGCGCAGAGAAAGAAGCTGCTGCAAAATTTGTTTTATTTCGGTTGTACTTCTCATGCTGTTTCTTCAATTTAGTATTTAGCGAATTCTTTAGTTGCTACAGAGATTTCTTCTTCGGCCTCATATTTCTCCTGTTTAAAATCTTTTGGTAATACAAAATCTCTTACATCTATCTTCCCTGTCACTGCTTCTGAAATCAGAGCAGTTTTATATTCCTTTACCAAAGCCAATTCCTTTTCTATTTTGGAAATGGTCGTATCAATTTTTATGGTTTCTTGCTCGATATGGGAAATGATTTGCTGTTGTTCAGATAAAGGTGGAAATGAAAAGATTATACTCTTAGTTTTTGATTGATTTAGAATTGGTAAGGTTGTAAAATCAGCTAAAAAATCAATTTGATGCTTTTGCGATTTTAAGTAATAAAAAGCAAATAATGGATTTATTGATTCATTAAATACAATAGCATTTATCTGTTGATTACAAGAAGATTCAATGAAAGAAATACCAACCTTGCCAATTGTTCCCCCGATACAAATTAGATAAACTGAATTTTTAGGGAAGATAGATATTCGACTATCTTCTATTGCTTTATGGTTAATCTTTCTGTTTGATTCCGATATTATGCCACCATTCTTTATATCACCTGGAGTATACCAATTAATATTACCTTCTAGAAAATAGTCTATTAAAGATGATTCTATCTTTGGAGTTTTACCAGTTTTAACTTCTGCCAAATGCTTTAATTCTTTCACCTCCCAATGTTCTGGTATTTTTCCGAGCCACTTAATACCGCTTTCTTTCATTTTGGTATTGGAATTCAGACCTTTGGTAACCGCTTGGTTGATAATGGCAATTTTTTGCTCTTGAAGCAATTGGATCAACTGTTTCTTTTTACGGATAAAACGGTTGATTTTTGAGAGCTTGTAGTCTAAGAAATTAGCGATGGTGATTTGTTCTTGTGGTGGAGGTGAGGGTATGTACATTTTCTTCATTTCAGCATATCTTGTTGTCCACAAATCCGCTACAATTCCTCTTCCAAATCGATAAAACTCTTCCTTGAAGCTATAGCATTTTAAAGTATATTCTGAAAATCTTGAACATATAGTATTCGGTTCAAGAACAATATTTATTAATGACACAGAACCATCTTCTTTTGCAATACCACTACTACCCTTTCTATCTGAACGACTATTAATTACAAAATCACCTTTAGATACTTTTTTCCTGTTGTCGCCATGTATTGTTTTTGCGGTATTTTCCAGTTGTGGTACAATCCCATGTTTAGTGACTGAGAGCGGTTTATAATCTTTATCGCTAACGCGTTCCTTTCGTTCAATAAAACAATTGTTAATAGTTTTAATTTCCCATTGCTCCGGGATTTCTCTAAGCCACGGTATCTCGCTCTTTTTATATTTTTGGTAGGGTTTATAATTTCCCATTATTCAATTATTTCTTTTAAAAGTCCTTCTGTTTCTTGCTCCAGTGCATAAATATCCGCCGCAATGTCTGTTAATGAGCGCAGTGGTTTGTACTGATAGAAATATTTATTGAAAGCTATTTCATAGCCTACTTTTATTCTGTTTTTATCGTACCAGGCATCGGGGGCAAAGGGTAGTACTTCTCTTTTGAAATATTCGGCAATATTTTCTTTCATCGGCACATTTTCAATATCTTTCAGGCCGTTGTCGCTCTTGGGCTTGCCTTTGCTGTCGGTAACAGTATTGCCGTTTTCATCTTTTTCGGGTAGGTGTACGGTAATTTGATAAAAACCAAAATCTTCGTTGTCAAAGATCTTACTGTATTGGTTCTCTTCAAATGCAAAGTAGAGTTGTTGTATTTTGATAATATGTTTGGGCGCCAATTCTACTCGCTTATCCCCAAGGCTTTTACGCATTTTACGGTAAAACTCTTCGGATGATGCATTGATCAGCTGTACTTTGCCTTTCCTGCGTTCTTCTTTGACGTTGGTCAACAACCAAATGTAGGTGGTGATGCCTGTGTTGTAAAACATATCGTTGGGCAATTGGATGATGCACTCTAATAAATCGTTTTCTAGGATATATTGACGGATGCCACTCTCACTGCTGCCTGCATTGCCGGTAAACAGAGCGGATCCGTTATGAACGGATGCAATACGACTGCCTCCATCTTTAGGGTCTTTCATTTTGGAAAGCATATGGAGCATAAACATTAATTGTCCGTCGTTGCTTCGCGAAGTCAAAGAGGTTGCTACTAATTCACCTTTGAAATTTTTAATCTTCAAATTGAAGCGTTTGTCCACAATGCTTACTTTGTTGCCTGTTCCTATATTCAGCTTGTTGATATCCTCTTTCCAGCTGGTACCGTATGGCGGATTGGTAAGCATAAAATTGAATTTCAAATTAGGGTCAAAACCATATTCGCTTAGAGTTGACCCAAATTTGATTTTGTCTGGGTCTTCGTTTTTCAGCAGCATATCGGATTTGCAGGTGGCGTACATTTCACCTGTGTTTTCTTGGCCGTATAAATGGAAAGTTGCGGTAGATTTTATTTCCCCTTCGGGGTCAGTAGCAAACAGTTTAGATTGTGTAAGCATAGCTCCCGAACCCGCACAAGGGTCATACACCAAAAAGGTACCTTTTTGAATTTTGTTCTTTACAGACAAATATACCAAATGGGTCATCAACTCAATGATTTCTCTTGGTGTAAAGTGTCGTCCTGCGGCCGCATTGGTTTTTTCGTTGAACCTGCGAAGTAGGTCTTCGAACATATAGCCCATGGCCATTGGCGATATTTTATCGGGACTAAGTTCAACTTTAGGGTTACAGAATTTTTCAATTAATGAAAAAGTTATTCCTGTTTCTTCAAAGCGTTCCAATTGGTTGCGGAATTTGAATTTAGAGATAATGTCTTGCACATTTTCTGAAAATCCGTTTAAATAGTTTAAAAAATTTTGATTAATATTCTTTGGATCTGCTAGTAGCCTCTTCATAGTATATTGCGAAATGTTGTAAAAGGCCAACCCTGAACCGTGCTGTTCACTGGTTAAAAGCCCCGCAAGGTTATCCAACTTGCCCTTAAATTTATTGTATGTTTTTAGCACCTTATCTTTTGTGGGTTCTAAAGCCAAATCCAATCTTCTTAATACCGTCATTGGCAGTATTACGTCTTGATACTGATTTTCCAGGTATTTATTTATCAAAATGTCGTCTGCTACTGCCCAAATAAAATTGATAATTGGTTGAAGATTCTGTGTTTTTAAACTCATGTTATTTAAAAGCTTATTTGTTAATTTGATTGTAATTGTTTCTGAAGCAGGTATCTGTAAAGATACGATTAATCTCAAAAAAACACGAGATTCACGTTAGGATATAATTTTGTACTACCTTTGTATATATGAAAGAGATACTTAAGAAATTGGTAATTGCTACACTCACATTATTTGCAGCGTTATTGTTGACATCTTTGGTTACCAAAACAAATTTCTTTGTACAAAACACAAGAGAGATTATCATTTACTACCTGGCTTACATAGTCATCTATTTTTGTGTGTTGTTATTGAGTAAGAAAATAAATAAAAGCCCTCAGAGCAAAGATTCATAGCCGGGCATTTTTCTTAACTTTGTCTTATGCGAAAAGTCTATTCACTGATTTTTGGGCTGGGTGTTTTTCTTTTTTTCTGGTTAGTGCTTCCGTACCATTTGCGGTTTCACGAACAGTTCCAGTTTTTCAGGTTTGGGATGGACTATTTTGTGGACTCGGCTCTACATCCGGAAGGTTTTTCCTTTTACCTGAGCGGATTTTTCGTCCAATTTTTTCGATACCCATGGGCCGGAGCCCTCATTTTAGCCTTGTTGCTGGTACTTATGCAACGGCTGGTAGCCGCAATCGCATACAGGGCGCAAAGTGGTGCACCTGGCAGGGAATTCGCTAATGCACCCGATAGGAAGTCCGCCAATGCATCCGGCAACCCTCTCTGGTATCCGCTAACTTACTTGCCTTCTGCTTTTGTTTGGCTGCTTTTGTGCCATGAAAATTACATGCTTTCCGCTGTGGTAGCCCTGTTACTGGCACTGGGGGCAATATATTTGTACCAACGCGCCGGCAACGGAAAATCACGGATTGCCCTATTTTACATCCTGCAACTGGTATTGTTTTTTTTGGCGGGTGGGGTGGTGGTTGTTTTTACATCCTGCTTCCTGTACTTGGAAGTGTTCCGTTTAGGGAATACAGGTCGAAACATAGATACCCGCTGTTGGATGGTATACGCTGTTCGGGTGCTTCCGGCAGTAGCGCTTGTTTTCCTGTATCCGATGGCCGCCAGAATTTTTTGGCAGTATCCCTACGCCAAACTGTTGGGAGGGATCCACTTCTATAGATACTACTACTTTTCATACCCCGTTCAGTACCTGGCCTGGGTTTTGGCAGCTGCCGTTCCCTTGGTGTGCCGGTTGATTCCCGCTCAAGCCTCGGCTCGTATCCATCGGGTTATTTCTCCGGTGCTGTGGGTGCTGGTTGCCACAGCCACTGCAGCGGGTCTGTATCACGTTGCCGACAAGGACAAAGAGTTGCTTTTTGCATACGATACGCTGGTGTATGAGGAGCGATGGGAGGAGGTGTTGCAGCTGGCGCAAAAAGAGTCCCCGGGCTCTTCCTTGGAAAGGGTTGCGGTGAACCTGGCTTTGTGGAAGACCGGTCGTTTGCCAACGGAACTGTTCCATTACTCACAAGAAGGAACCGAAGGGCTGTTGCTGACTTTTCGCCGGGATTTCTTTACTCCTTTGATCATGTCCCACGTGTACCTCCATCTGGGCATGGTCAATTCTGCGCAACGGAATGCTTTTGATGCCATGGAGGCTATCCCCGATTTTCAAAAGAGTGCCCGGGCTTACCGGCAACTTGCCCGCACAAACATCATTAACGGCCATTACCGGGTAGCCGGCAGTTATTTGGAACAGCTTTCTAAAACCCTCTTTTACCGAAAGTGGGCACAGGAGGCTATGCAAATCATTGAAGATGAAAGGCGTGTTGAAGAACACCCTGAGTGGGGCAGGATACGAGGCCTGCGTTATAAGGAAGAAATGTTATTTAGCCCGGAAGGATTGAATGCCATGCTTCATATCTTGTACGACCAAAACAACGATAACCGCATGGCCTATGATTATATGCTGGCCTACACGTTGCTGGCCAAAGATTTGAGAAGTTTTGCCCGTTACGTATCTCTGGAATATCCCGTGGGAAATCACAAACCTTTGCCCGTGCCCTACCAGGAAGCCCTTGTATTGTACTGGGTGCAGGATCATCCCGGTCCCGAGGGTATCCCCTGGGAAATTTCTGAAGACGTATTGCAGAGGCTGGATCAATTTACGGCCATGTACAGCCGGTTTGCAGGAGGTCGACCGGAAAGAGAGTTGAAAAAAGACTTTGGAAACACCTATTGGTATTATGTATTCTTCACTAAGATATAATTTGGCGATTGGTATTTTGTTGCTGTTTATTTCCTGTAGCAGACCGCAAATCCATGTGGTACAGTCAGAAAGGCAACCGGAAATTTTCCCCGATTACAAAGGAGTGACGGTTCCGGTTAACATAGCTCCGTTGCATTTCACCATGGAAGGGAGTGAGTATAAAAACCTGGAAGCAAGGATAGAAGGGCAGGATGGAACCGTTTTGAACGTACGTGGAAGACGCACTTTGCGTTTCCCCGGCCGTCGCTGGGCACGTATGTTGGAAAAAAACGCAGGAGACAGCTTGGTGGTTACGGTCAAAGCCCGCCACAACGGTACTTGGTACGGTTTTGAACCTTTTTCAATCTATGTGAACCCCCATCCCATTGACCACGCGCTGGTGTACCGTCATATTGCCCCCGGCTATGAAGTGTACAGCAAGATTGGCATTTACCAACGGGAGCTGTCCTCGTTCCGCACCAAAGCTATTTATGAAAATACGCTCCTTCCGCAAACTTGCGTGAACTGCCACTCTTTCAAAGACAAAGATCCGGAGTACATGAGTTTGCATGTCCGAGGCGAGGCAGGAGGTACCGTACTGCAAAAAGGAAGGGAGTTCCACTACCTAGACAGCCGGACAGAAGCTACCGCCTCGGCTTTTTCCTATCCGGCCTGGCATCCGGAAGGGCGGTTTATTGCGTATTCGCTCAACAAGACGTTTCAATCGTTTCATGTAACGGAAAAAGACCGGGTAGAGGTATATGACCTGGTCTCTGACATTGTTATTTACGATACGCAAGATAATTGTATTCTGGTGGGAGATCACTTGACTACCAACGGTTTTGAAACCTTCCCCAAATTTTCGGCCGATGGTCGCTCCCTGTATTTTTGCCTGGCAGAGGAAAAGGACTTGCCGGTTGAGTACAAAGACTTGAGGTACAACTTGTGCAGGGTGGATTTTGATCCGCAGACGGGAGAAACAGGCAAAGAAATCCATACGGTCATTGATGCTGTTTCTTTGGGGAAAAGCATTTCCCAGCCTGCTCCGTCCCCGGACGGAAGGTTCCTTCTCTTTACCTTGCTGGACTACGGAACGTTCCCTATTAACCACCGTGCCTCGGAACTGGCTCTGTTGGACTTGAAAGAAGGTACGTGGCATCTGGTGGAACCCTGGAACAGTCCTGATACAGAGAGTTACCCTGTATGGAGCAGCAACTCCCGATGGGTTGTTTTTTCCAGCCGCCGCCGCGATGGATTGCTGGTACTGCCGTACATAGGATATATGGATGAAGAGGGGAAAGTGGGAAAACCTTTTCTTTTGCCACAGAAGGACCCAATACGTTTTTACGGTACCCTTACCCGTTCGTTTAATTGTCCGGAATTGGTTACGGCTCCGGTAAAATTAAAGCTGAGGGAACTGGAACGCAAGGCCCGCCGCAAGGAAAGGGAGCATGTGACCGTACGGGAGTATTGAATAATGGGTTCTTTTTTGTAATTTTACCGCCCATTGACGTAATGAGTTGTTAGCTCAGCTGGTTCAGAGCACTACCTTGACAGGGTAGGGGTCACTGGTTCGAATCCAGTACAACTCACCAATTCTTATCTATGATCCGCTTTGCCACTATTGGTTCTAATGTGATTGTAGATGCCTTCCTTAGAGGAGCGGCGCACGATCCACGTTTTGCATTACAGGCTGTGTATTCACGTACGCAGGAAAGGGCAGACTTGTTTGCCGCCAAGTACGGTATAACAAAGACATATACCTCCCTTCAGGCACTGGCTGCCGATCCACAAATAGATGCCATTTATATTGCCTCGCCTAATTGTTTTCATGCTCCGCAGGCCATCCTTATGATGGAACACGGAAAGCATGTGTTATGCGAAAAGCCGCTGGCTCCTTCACTCAAAGAAGGACAAGCCATGGTCTGTGCGGCACAAAAACACGGGATGGTTCTGATGGAAGCTATGAAAACTACGCTGTTGCCCAATTTTGCACGCGTACGGGAAGCACTCCCGCGCTTGGGAACCATTCGAAGGTATTTTGCTCAGTTTTGCCAGTATTCGTCTCGGTATGACCGCTTTAGAAACGGAATTATTGAAAACGCCTTCCGTGCCGGCATGGGGAACGGGGCATTGCGCGATTTGGGCGTGTACGGTCTGGCACCGCTGGTACACCTTTTTGGTATGCCGCAACAGTTGTATGCCAGCGGAACCCTTCTGTCCACCGGGGTTGACGGGCAAGGCTCGGTGCTGATGACCTATCCCGGGATGGAGGCGGTGGTTATGTTCTCCAAGATTTCCGACTCGTGCCTGCCTTCCGAGATTCAGGGGGAAGAAGGACGCATTGTAATTCAGCAACTTTCCAATATGGAGCGTCCGGTACTGGAACTCCGGGATGGATCTGTGACGGACCTTTCGGTGCCCACCCTGGAGGACAATCTATATTACGAACTTAAAGAATTCCTTGACGTCATTGAATCGGGCGCCGGAGAATCGGCAGTCAATACACACCAAAGAAGCCTGGACGTGCTGGAACTGGTGGAAAAAGCCGAGGCAGCCGCTTGTTCCGGCCGCTGATGCTGCGGCCCGGAAAAATTAGTGCGTCGCACTCAAGTGCAATGGCGCGTTAGATTCAATCTAGCGCGCCAACACTTTCTGAGGAAATCGCAACTGTCAGATTAAGAGGCAAATATTGCAATGGCGAAAAAACTTGGCGCACTAGATTGAATCTAAAATACCAAAAATGCGCCAAAATGCATGCATTGGCACTGCAAAAGGGAGCTGGCACCAGAACCTCGAGCACAACGCACTCAAATGCTTTCCAGAAATTCTTTGGCTGCGGTGTATTCTTGATCGGGAACTCGGACAGAGATGTATTTTTTTCCTTGTGTGGTTTGGAAGGGTAGGATGGAGTTCATGCTGTTGTCAAAAACGACGGGATGGAATCCTTCGTTTTCCAAATTTCCTTTTATGATGTTGGCCTGAAAAAGAGTATGGCATTCGGCTACTGTTTTCATATGAGCAAGGATTGGTTTTCACCCGAAAGATACGTAAAAACTTCTTAACTTAGCCGCTGTAAAATGTAAGCTATGAGTGAAGTTTTTTTTACCAACTTGCGGTCGCGTCCGGGAAGGAGCCTGCCAGACAAAATGGAGTTGCTGGTGAAAGCAGCCGGGATAGAAAAATTGCCTTGCCGAGATAAGTTCACGGCAATTAAAATCCATTTTGGAGAAATGGGCAACATGGCTTTCCTGCGCCACAACTATGCTGCCCGCATGGCAGAGGTGCTCAAACAGCTGGGGTCTCGGCCTTTTTTAACAGATACCAACACGTTGTACAGCGGGTCGCGTTCCAATGCGGTGGACCATTTGCGCACAGCATTTCTTAACGGGTACAATCCCATTAGCGTTCCGGGTGCTCCGGTTATCATCGGTGATGGATTGAAAGGCACGGACGAAGAGGTCATTCCTCTGCCGGAAGGGGAGTATTGCAAAGAGGCACGGATTGCCTCGGGCATTGCCAGTGCCGATGTATTGGTAAGTATGACGCATTTCAAAGGCCATGAGCAGGCCGGCTTTGGAGGGGCCTTGAAAAACATTGGCATGGGATGCGCCAGCGTGGGGGGTAAGTTGCACTTGCATTCAGATTCACAGCCTATTATTGAACGTTCCAACTGCATTGGATGCCGCGTATGTGTGAGCCATTGCCGCCACAAAGCCGTTACCCTGGACGCAGAAAAGAAAGCTGTGATTGATTACGAAATTTGTGTGGGGTGCGGTCAATGCGTTGCTGTATGCCAGTACGATGCGGCTCGTCCCGGTACGTATTCCACAACGCAGGGCCTGACTGCAAAAATTGCAGAATACGCACTCGCTGTTTTGAAAGACAAACCGCATTTTCATGTAGCTTTTATTATGGATGTGTCTCCGCATTGCGATTGCTGGGGTACGAACGATATACCTATTATACCCGATGTAGGTATACTGGCTTCTTTTGATCCGCTGGCGCTGGACCAGGCATGCTTTGATATGGTGCGGAGTGCTCCTGCCGTCCCCGGAAGCATGGCAGATCCGCGCGGGGAAAAATCGCTGGAAGGAAAAGATAAATTTACTTGTGTTCATCCGCATACCGATGGGGAATTTGGCCTGGCCCATGCGGAGAAAATGAAAATAGGCTCCCGCATCTATACATTAACCGAAGTATGACCAGCCGAAGTTTGACCAGCAGCCGACACATGATCGAGAGATCCTTTTTTCTGGCCCTTGTAGTTTGTTTTTCCCTAACGACTTTGACCGCACAGCATAAAAATCCTGTGTACGTTCCGGAGAATCCCATATACGTTCCGTTTGGAGCCGTACACGTTACGGAGCATAAAAATTCTAACGCGCTGGGACACCATTACGCGCTGGAACATCGTTTTTATCATGCACTTTCTGCCTGTGAATACGGTACGTTGTTGTTGGTCCCAAATCCGGGGGGAAGGCACGGAATGGCAACAACGGCAACAAAGACGGTTGCAACAAAGACAGCGGCAACGCCTCGGGGCGCCATGCACCGGATTTCTTTTCCTTCCCAATGGGGGGAGTCGGCAAGAACAGGCGAAGTTCAACTGGACCTTTCCGAAGGGGCGGCCGGACGGTACGGTGACCTTTTATGGTCGCATGTTAGGATAGAAGACGACTATACCGTTACGGGGGCTATTTTGTCAGAGGGTAGCCAAACCCTTGGGCATACGTATTTTGCTGTAAGGTTTTCCCGGCCGATAAAACACTATAAGGCTACGGGCAGTGCAGAAAGCCCGGCATATCCTTTTATGAGCGGACGGGAGCTTTCTGTGGTTTTTACTTTTGATTTGGTTAAAGGAGCGCAATCTTTTGCAGATGACGGTGTATTGGAAGTACGCACGGCTTTTTCTGCCGTTGATGCTCACGGGGCTTTGCAGAACCTGGAAACCGAGCAGGAGAGCAAGACTTTTGAAACATTGATTTGGGAAATGGAGCAGTTATGGGAAAAAGAACTAGCAGTAGTACGGATTGAAGATCGTCAGGCAACGGGTCCGGCAGCAGCCCATAAAAATCTTTTTTACCAATCTTTGGCTCGTAGCATGGCGTGGCCCATAATTGCGCAGGATGTGGACAAACGCTACAGAGGGAGCGACAACAATATACATACAGCTGTGTACCACGTACATTACACCGGGTTGTATCCGGCAAGTACTGCTGCATATCCTCTGATGATATGGCTTAAACCTGAACAAAGCCGCCGCTTTGTGGCTTCTGCTCTTACGGCACACCAGCAAAGTGTGCCCAATCTTCTACCGGGAGATGCATTCAGGCAAGAGGCTGTGCTGTTGCTGGCAGATGCCCGGGCTAAAGATATCTTGCCGTCCTCTCTGTTGCCGTTGCTTACAGAGGCCATAACTACTACAGTACGGACGCCTTTCCTTTCTCTTGTGCAAGAAGCCAGAAAAATTGGCTTTGTTCCGGCAGAGACCTCCTCCCGGTCTGTGGCTCTTACGCGGGAGTTCTCCTATGTAAATTGGTGTTTAATCATGTTGGCCTCGGGCATGGGAGAGATAAACACAGTGAATGAGATCAGGCCTTTTGTTACGGCTTACCAGTGGTTACTGGATGCAGAAAAAGGCATGGTTCAGCCCAGGAACCGTGATTTATCTTTGTATTTTGCGGAAGACTCCCTCAACAACAGAGACGAATTGCTGTATATACCACACAATATGACCGATGCTGTGGATAGGGCGCAGGGTCGCAGAGCGTATGAACGTAGGCTGGATGCAACTGACTGCTTTCCGGAACTTCCGTATTTGTATGTATGGACGGCTTCTCCCTGGAAAGGGCAAGAACTGTTGAAAGAACTGACAGACGCTTGCGTAACGGCAAGCAGACCGAGAGAGGCAGACGGCAGTCTGATAACAACAGTCGGCAGCCTGGCAGCAACAGACGTCAGCCAAACAGCGACGACCGGCGGTACATGGGCAGAGCAAATAGCCGGCAGCCAAACAGCGACGACCGGCGGTGCATGGGCAGAGCAAATAGCCGGCAGTCCAATGGCAGAGCCTGTTGCGGATGTTGCAGATGCTGTGGGTGGTGAAGGTGTTGCAGGTGGTGAGGTGCCGGCAGCGTGGTTTGTTTTTTCTTCTATGGGGTTGTACCCCCTATGTCCGGGAACGGATCAATATGTGCTGGGTATACCGAGTTTTAAAAAAGTGGTTGTTTCCTTGGAAGACGGGAAGGAATTGGTTATTGAAGCACCCCTGCTTAGCGTACGAAATAGGTACGTAAGGAGTGTAATGTGGAACGGGAAACCGTATGATAAAGCGTATATTACGCATAGGGAGCTTATGCAGGGAGGTATATTGAGCTTTACTATGGGATCTTCTCCTGCCCGCGGAAGGACTTTTCGGGGGGAAAGACTACCTTACTCCTATCTAAAAAAGTAGTATATTTGTGGTTTCCAAAACACATAGTATGCCATCCAAAGACACATTGATAGTCAACCTTTTTGGAGGCCCGGCATCGGGTAAGACTACTTGTGCATGGGAAATTGCCAGCAAATTAAAAAAACAGCACATCATTACAGAATATGTATCTGAGTATGCCAAGGAATTAGTATGGGATCAGAAACTTACTATTCTGGACGGCAGTGAGCCTAACCAACGCCATATTTTTGAGGTGCAAACGCACCGGGTCAAAAGGTTAATAGGGAAAGTAGATGTGGTAGTAACAGATGCTACGCTGTTAAACAGCCTTGTTTTTGGTGTTAATATTTCCCCGGCGTTTCACAAAGAAATCGTAGAGAATTTTCTAAGTTTCAACAATTTTAATCTGTTTATTCAGAGGACCTCTTATTTTGAACAGGAAGGAAGAATCCATAATTTGAAACAATCTTTAGAATTGGACGAAAAAATCATAGATATACTGGTGGGAAATAAGATTCCGTTTGAAACATACAGTCACAGGACCCTGGACTTGGTCATCATGAAAATCAGTTTACTAGTAAAAAAATAAAAACATGGCGTTAAAATACAACGGTCCCTTACAAATGCAGATTAATGACATTGCTCAGGTAGCGGAATATATGTGGGAAAAAGGATGGGCAGAGAGAAATGCGGGAAACATAAGCGTTAACATTACGGAACTTGTTGGAAAAGAAAATAGGAACCTGCCTGTAATCTCAAAAACACCTTTACAGCACGTAGTTCCTGAACTTGACAATCAGTATTATTACGTTACAGCGGCAGGCTCACGTATGAGAGATATTGCTCGCAACCCCATGGATCAGGGTATTGTAGTTAGGGTAACAGAGGAGGGAAGTTCTATTGAAACGCTGGCAGATAAAGACCTGCCGCCCACTATGGAATTGCCCTCGCATTTACTTATGCATCGGGTGTTTGCAAAAGAAGCCCTGTCAAACAACCTGCCGGTATCTTCGGGAAGAAGGCTCGTTTTCCATACGCATCCCACAGAATTAATAGCTTTATCTCATATAAAAGCATTGCAAAGTTCGAAAGCCGTTACAGAAACGTTGTACCGGATGCACCCCGAGGTTACTATGTGTATTCCCGATGGGGTCTGCTGGATTCCTTACCAAGCACCAGGTTCTATAGAGCTGGCAAAAGCCAGCATAAAGGACCTTACCCGGTACAGTTTTATGCTATGGGAACACCATGGAATTTTGGCAACGGGAACGGACATTTTAGACGTTTTTGATGCCGTTGACACATTGAACAAAGCCGCTAAAATATACTTCTATATTCAAATGCAGCAAAAATAGAGTAAGCGAAAATAAACTTAATATATGAATTACTTTTTTCTGGATAACCGCTCCCGGGTATATGTACTTCAGACAGAAGAACAGTTATTGGAAAAACATGTACAATTACTCACATGGCTGTTTGACGGTGCAGAGTTAGTGAATGCAAATCACCCTTTGCTTACCAGCCGTTTTAAAGGCCCCAGAAGGGAGTTGCCCACACCATGGAGCACAGTAGCTGTAGAAATTTGTCACAGACTGAATATACCCACTGTTGTTCGTGTAGAAGAATTCTTACTATTGACACAGGATGATTCGTACGATTACATGTTCCAGGAAGTTTATGAAGGGTTGAAAGAGCCTGTTTTCAAATTGAGAAGGGAGCGTAAACCGGTACGTTTCATAACAGATATAAAAGCATATAACCAGCAGGAAAGTTTAGCCCTCAGCAAGGAAGAGGTACAGCATTTGGAACGATTGGCACAGCGTTTGGGCAGATTGCTTACCGATTCAGAAGTGTTTGGATTTTCTCAGGTGAATTCAGAGCACTGCCGTCACAAAATCTTTAACGGATCGTTTATTATTGACAGAGAAGAACAATCAGAATCGTTGTTTTCGCTCATAAAGAAAACAGCGGCGGTAAATCCCAACCGCATTGTTTCTGCCTACAAAGACAACTGTGCTTTTGTAAGGGGACCTAAAAAACTTCCGCTTTTTGTTCCTGAATTTCCGGACAGACCTTCTTTTTTTAAATTAAGTACCGTTGATACAGTGCTAAGCTTGAAAGCAGAAACCCATAATTTCCCAACCACCGTAGAGCCTTTCAACGGAGCTGCAACGGGTGCCGGAGGCGAGATACGCGACCGCATGGCCGGAGGAAAGGGTTCTTTCCCAATAGCCGGCACGGCAGTATACATGACTTCTTACCCAAGGCATAACAAACAGGACCGGCCGGAATCCCGGCTGTGGCTCTACCATACACCGGAAGACATCCTTACCAAGGCCTCTGATGGGGCGGCCGAATACGGAAATAAGTTTGGACATCCGCTTATTGGCGGTTCGCTCCTTTGTTTTGAACACTTTGAGGGCAAACACCGTTTTGGCTACGATAAGGTAATTATGCAAGCCGGAGGTATTGGTTTTGCCCGTATGGAAAATGCACAGAAAGGACAGCCCAGGGCAGGAGATAAGGTAGTGCTTCTGGGTGGAGACAATTACCGTATTGGCATGGGAGGAGGGGCCGGCTCTTCTGTAGTAACAGAAGCTATGGACCATTCTATGGAGCTGAATGCCGTACAACGCTCCAATCCGGAAATGCAAAAAAGGGTGTACAATACGGTGCGCGCCCTGGCCGAAAGTTCGGAAAATCCCATTATATCCATACATGACCATGGGGCCGGAGGGCATTTGAATTGTTTGTCGGAACTGGTAGAAGAAACGGGAGGCAGGTTTGACCTTGAAAAATTCCCAGTTGGTGATCCTACGCTAAGTGCTAAAGAAATTATTGGCAACGAATCTCAGGAACGCATGGGATTGGTGGTGCATGAAAAGGATCTGCCCCTGTTGCGGCGTACAGCAGAAAGAGAAACAGCGCCCATGCATGTATTGGGCTGTGTTACAGGAGATAAGCGGCTAGTCTTTAGTAACCGCTTGACAGGAGAAACCCCCATTGATCTGGATTTGGAAGATATGTTTGGTTCTTTGCCCGTTACCGTTATGGAAGACATTACGGAAGATCCGGTATTTGAGCCACTGCACTATTCTTCAGACAAAAAAACGCTGCAGGATTATGCAGCACGCGTAATGCAGCTGAAATCGGTAGCCTGCAAAGATTGGATTACGAACAAGGCAGACCGCTGCGTTACGGGATGGGTGGCCGGACAGCAAACGGCAGGAGAATTGCAGCTGCCTCTGAACGATTACGGACTTATGGCTTTGTCGTACGCTCCTACCTCCAATGAACTTGCTGGAGTAGAAACCAAAAGGTTTGCAGGAGTGGCCACCTCTGTGGGTCATGCGCCTGTGGCAGCCTTGATTGACCCGGCGGCAGGGAGTCGCCTGGCCATTGCCGAGGCGCTTACCAATCTGGTTTTTGTTGTGTTGGAGGGCGGACTGGAAAGCGTGTCTTTAAGTGCTAACTGGATGTGGCCTTGTAAGAATAAAGGAGAGGATGCACGGTTGTATCGGGCTGTAAAAGCCGCCTCTGATTTTGCCTGTGCGTTGGGAATCAATATTCCTACCGGGAAAGACTCTTTATCAATGACGCAAAAATACCCGGACGGAAGTATAGTAAAAGCTCCGGGAACGGTAATCATTTCCACGGTAGCACCGGTGGCAGACGTCCGTTGTAAGGTGGGGCCTGTGCTGGATACCACAACGGATTCTGTACTCTTCTATGTGAATTTTTCACCAACGGCCAATCAACAGTGCAACCTGGGCGGTTCTGCCCTTGCACAGTGCTTAAGTAAGGTAGGCACTTGTTGTCCCGATGTGGCAGATGCAGAGATTTTTAAACGAAGCTTTGCAGCAGTACAGGAACTCATTGAGCGTGGAATGGTCTTGGCCGGTCACGACGTGTCTGCAGGAGGTCTTTTGACCTGCTTGCTGGAAATGTGTTTTTCTAACATACAAGGAGGCATCTGCCTGAATGAAGGTGTTTTGGAACGGATGGCGCCGGAAAGCCGAGCCGAGGCATTGTTTTCTGAGTATCCCGCAGTGGTACTGCAAATACGGCAGGAAAGAGAACAGGAAGCCCTGGAGTTGTTGGCTCGCCACCACGTAACCGGTTTGCGACTGGGAGTTCCTTGCACGGAAAGAAATATCACGGTTGACAAAACACTTTCGTTTGATATTGACCAATTAAGAGATCTTTGGTTTAGGCCTTCTTACTTGATGGATACGTATCAAAGCGGAGCAAAAAAAGCACAGGAAAGGTACCAAAACTACGGTAACGTTCCGCTGAAATTTAGCTTTCCGAAAGCGTTTAACGGAATCCTGCAAGCAGAGGAATCGTTCCCGTCTGAGAGCTTTCAGCCGATAGCGGCCGTTATCCGTGAAAAAGGGTCGCAAAGCGAAAGAGAAATGGCCTGGATGCTCCATTTGGCCGGGTTTAGGGTAAAGGACGTACATACCTCGGACCTGATCTCCGGTGCAGAAACCTTAGAAGACGTACAACTGATTGTATTTGCAGGAGGTTCTGCCCATGCAGATGTACTGGGTTCTGCCAAAGGTTGGGCGGCGGCACTTCTGTACAATCCCAAGGCAAAAGAAGCACTGGAGAAGTTCTTTGCAAGGGAAGATACGTTAAGCTTGGGGGTATGTAACGGATGCCAACTTATGATGCAATTGGGAGCAGTAACGTCTTTGGTGCCGGAAAAATCACCACGTATGTTGGTAAACGATTCCGGGAAATTCGAATGTAGTTTTGTAAATGTTACCGTTGATTCAAGTCCTTCTGTTTTCCTACAAGGCCTACAAGGGAGTAGGCTAGGGACGTGGATAGCCCACGGGGAAGGTAAATTCTCGTTTCCCGGATCAGAGAACGACGTACCGGGGGCCGAGGCCGGTTATGCGGTTGCCATGCGGTATGCATACGATGTATATCCGGCAAATCCCAACGGGTCACCGGGGCAGGTAGCTGCCGTTACGAGTACATGCGGACGTCACCTGGCCATGATGCCTCATCCGGAACGCAGCTTGTATCCATGGAATTGGGCTTATTATCCCCGGGATCGCATGGCAGATGAAATCTCGCCTTGGCTTTCTATATTTATAGAAGCTCGCCGGTTTTGTATGAAATCAAGTACACATACCCGTCCATAGTAGATACCAACAAACGAGAATTGCCTACCGGCTGTGCATAGTTTACCAATCCGTCTGATAAACGTACATTCCATACGGGAATACCGTCTTCTTCTTGGTAAGCAAACAGAGAACCTTGTGAGGTAGGAACAAATACCATCCCGTCCTGTACGGTAATGGGCGAAGGCCCTATTTCGTAGTCAAAACTACCGGCAACACGCCATCTAGAGACGGCTTCCCGTTCCGAGGTGCTAAACGCAAAGAGCGAATCGAACATGGTTTTTACATATACTTGTTGTTTGTCTGCCGACAAGCCAATGCTTTCTCTACCACCTTCTGCTTCCCAAAGAGTATGCCCCGTACGTGCATCAAGTGCGTAACACTTACGTTCCGGTGTAGTAATAAAAATTTTGCCTTCTGCTTTGACGGGCCAGGTAGCGGCCGGGGAGTACATGCGTCCGCGGTGCTTGTTGTTCCATATCCATTGCAAGCGTCCCGTGTGAGGGTGAAAAGAGTACAGCTCATTGCCCCAGGAACCTGTTACCACTTGTGTATCGTCTGCGTAGGGCCTGGATTCCATAAACCCGTTGATTTTTGTGTATTCCCAAAGCAAGTTGCCACGGGTAGCATCCAGGGCTCGGAATGTACTGTCGGAACCTCCTATATATACTTTGTTGCCCAACACAGCGGGGGAGGCAACTATGGACTTTCTTGTGGGGTAAGTCCATAGGATATCTCCGTTTACCAAGTCTAAGCAATAGACGTTTTTGTTGGTAGAACCTAAGTACACTTTATCGTTTGAAATGGCCGGAGTGGAGTAAACTTTCCCTCCTGTATGCGTGGTCCATAGTAAAGAGCCATCCTCTAGGTTTACTGCCTTAACAGCACCTTTGGTGTTGGCAAATACGACCATTCCCCGAGCAGTATCTGCTACGGCTGCAGAACCAATGTCACTATCATCCAAAATAGTCCAAATAATTTCTAGATTGGGGTGAGAGAGGGCTTCTCCGTATTTTTGCGGCTGTTTGTCTTGATGGGTGATGACTGCCGGTTTTTTTGTAAAAGAGGTTTCATACCAAGCCGGATGTGTAAAAGAAGAATCGGGATCTGGCAGAACAATCCTTTCTTTAAAACTTATTTTCTTATTGCGGATGTTGACCAAGTTGTAACCGGGGCCTTCAAATCCACGCGCTTGTGAGGTCCGGCACTTAACAGAAGGAATCCCGTCTGCAGAAAAAGCCTCATTAATATGGTAATGACCACAAATGGCCAATTGGATGTTTATAGTTCCCAGCAGATCAAGTACCCTTCGGTAATTGCTCATATCTTCTGTGAGTGGATAATGGTTTATAAAAACAACAGGTCTTTTTTTGGGAAGGGTTTGCAACACGCTGTCCAGCCATACCATGCTTTCACGGGGGATAAGGGCCGGAGCCATACGCATATTGGGACCGGAATTGGTTCCAATGAAGGTGATGTTATTGTGAGTAAAAGAAAACTGTTCATATCCAAAAGTTTCTAAAAACGTATTACAACCGCTTTCCGACCATTTGGAATCGTGGTTGCCCGATAAGATATACCAAGGCTTCGTAAATAGATTAAGTACGCGAGCCGCTATTTCAATTTCCTGGTCGCTTCCAAACTCTGTAATATCTCCTGCCAAAATAACAAAGTCTATGTTCTTTTGTGCATTGATATCACGGATGATGTCTGTAAGCTCGGCTACCGAACTCGGCCGGCTACTGTTCAAATGAGTGTCTGCAATGATTGCAAAGCAGGTATCTTGTGTTGCAGTGCATCCCCATAAGAGGCTGCATACAATAAGGATAAAGAAAGTACGAGTTTTCATGACAAAAACAGATCAAGTGAATCAGTTGATTTTATTTGGGACTGTTTGGGTGTGGTACAAGAATCCACAAGGTACACAAGCGACATGTAGGGAACACCGCCGTGGGTGGTTAGTCCTATTTCGCAGGTACGGCTGTTGGAATATCCCTTTTGTACGCCTGCCGCTTCCAGTTGCGGTTTGAGTTTACGTAGGGCGTAAGCGTTGATTTCCGGTCTGGTAAATCCTTTGTCTCCGGCAAATCCGCAACAGCCTACTTCGTAGGGGACTATAACACGGGTTGAGCACCTTTGGGCAAGACGCAACATGTCTTGATCCAGGTGCATTTTACGGGAGGTACACGTTACATGCAAGGCAACAGGTTGGTCTGTGGGGTGAAAATCAAGGCGAGGCACCAAAAATTTCTCAATAAACTCTACCGGCTCGTACAATTGTAAATTAGAAATTTTTTCACGCATGCGAAACAGACAAGGACTCTGGTCACACAAGACAGGGTATTTTCCACCACGGCTGGCTATCCATAAAGCTCCACTCAGTTCTTCCGTTTTTTGGTCTGCCAAATGTGGCATGCCTTTGCTTTCCCATATGGTACCACAACAAAGAGAATCTACATTGTCGGGGAAAATCACACGGTAACCTGCTTTACGAAGCAGACCTACCATCTTTTCTGTAAGAGGCGTGTTATCGGTAACTCCTCTAGCTACCCCCATGCTCTGGTTAATGCATGAGGGAAAATAAACAACCGTATGGGGATGCCCGGCCGGCCGGGCTTGTTCCAAAACAGGTTTGAGACGGTGTGCAGTAGGCATGGCCGGAGTCCAGAGAGGAAATCCCATCCGGTGTGCCAAGCGGGTGAGTCGTACCATAATAAATGAGCCCAAAACAGCATGTGCTGTACCGGCCATACGCAGAACTATACGCATGATGTTCTTCAATCCTTGGAAGTGATCGGCAGCCAGCCAGCCGGCCAGTTCATCTACCGAGCCCTTTGGATGTGCCTGTTCTCTTAAGTACAAGGTTAAATCTCCCGTATTGATTTCCATGGGGCAAGAAGTGGCGCACAGGCCGTCAACAGCGCATGTGGCCCTGCCCGGATAAAAATAACTCTTTGTTAGCTTTTTAAGTAATGTGCTTTCTTTTTTGCTTTCCTTCAGCCGTGTGATCTCTCTTTGTACGGCAATCCGCTGCCGGGAACTGAGCGTTTTTCCCCAAGTGAGGCAATTGATTTCACAAAATCCGCATTCAATGCATTTATCAACCAACGGGTGCACCGTGGGCATGGGTTTAAAGTTTTTTATATGGCAAAGCGGATCTTCGTTAAAAATTACACCGGGATTGAGAATGGTCTTGTAATCAAAAAGGAGCTTGAGCTGTTTCATGACTTCAAAAGCTTCCGGGCCCCATTCCCTTTCTACAAAAGGCGCCATATTGATTCCCGTTCCGTGTTCTGCTTTAAGGGAACCGTTATACTTATCAACTACCAACTCTGCTACCCGGTCCATAAAACGTTTGTAACGCTCTACTTCTTTTTGAGTGTCAAAGGCCTGATTAAGAATAAAATGAAAATTTCCTTCCAGAGCATGGCCGTAAATGGCTCCGTCGTGATATCCGTGTTCCTCAATGATTCTTTGCAATTCGGGAACGGCTTTGTGCAGGTCTTCCGGATGGAACGCCACGTCTTCTATCATGGAAGTAGTTCCTAAAGGCCGTGTGGCTCCCACAGAGGGGAAAATACCTGATCGAATGTCCCATAAAACGGAATACTCGCTTTCCTTATCTGTGAAAACTATCGGTTGCAACGTGTCAAAATGTCCAAGGCCTGCTTTAATAGTAGCTGTGTTTTTTATCAGCGATATGCTGTCTTCTGCTGCCGTTTCTATAAGTAGAGCCGTCGCTTGCGGCGGTAGGTTCTTTACAAAGTGGGGAATACCTTCCTTATTTTCTACAGAGCGGAGCGATTTTCTGTCTAACAATTCTACGCCAATGACCGGTAATTTTCTAAGGGCTTGTACGGCTCGGCAAGCTTCTTCTGCATGAGCGAAATATACCATGGAACTGGCCCTATGGGTCTGTATAGGTTCTGTGTTTACAGTGACTTCAGACAGGAAGGCCAGTGTACCCTCGGAACCGGCCATCAGGTGAGCCATGATATCAAACGGATCTTCAAATTCAACAAGCGGCAACAGGTTAAGTCCCGTTACGTTCTTTATGCTGTATTTGTACTTGATGTGTTCCGTTAATTTTGGCTGACTTAGCACATGGTCACGTATGCGTAGAAGCCCCATGAGGAATTCCGGATGGGTACGACAGAAGGTGTCTCTTGATTTTTTATTTCCTGTATCCAGTACCGTTCCGTCTGCCAAAACCACCCTTACAGAACGTATTATACGATGGCTGTTGGCATGGGTTCCGCAATTCATTCCGGAAGCGTTATTGGCCACAATGCCGCCTACCATGGCAGAAGAGACCGAAGCCGGATCGGGAGAAAATTTTCTACCTAACGGTTTTAGGATTTCATTTACTCTGCCTCCCACAATTCCCGGTTGCAGAGATATGCTTTCTCCATTTCCGTGGATCCTATACTGTTCCCAACCGTGAGCTGCCACCAATAATACGCTGTCGGAAAGGCTTTGACCGGACAGACTTGTGCCGGCAGCTCGGAAGGTGACGGCTATTCCCTTTTTGTTACAGACATTTAGGATTTTTGCTACCTGGGCCTCGGAATTGGGAAAAAGAACCATTTGGGGAACTTTTCTGTAAAAACTGGCATCTGTCCCCCAGGCAAAACGATGCAAGTAGTCTGTTTTTATGCAATTCCGGGGAAGGATTTCCGCAAAAAGTTTTTTAGAGATCATAAATCACATATGGTGTTCCAATAAAATTTTTTCTAGTTGCAACAGGCCTTCTACAGCCTTTTGCTCAATGACGTGCAAATGTTTTCTTCTTACAGGTGCCGGTTTGGGGTCCACTAAAAACAGAGGAGTGTCCTCATCGGCAAAATCAATGAGACCTGCTGCCGGATATACAGCAAGGGAAGTACCTACTACCAGCAGGATGTCTGCCAAGCGTGTCCACTCAATGGCTGTTGTCATTTCAGGCACAGCTTCTCCAAACCACACAATGTGAGGCCTTAGCTGTGCTCCATCTTCTGCTTTATCGGCCCAGTGAATGGGCTCGTATCCAATATGAGTAACTAGATGTGGGTTGTTTATGCTTCTGGCTTTAGTCAATTCTCCGTGCAAGTGTAATATACGGCTGCTACCTGCACGCTCGTGCAAATCGTCTACGTTTTGTGTTATTATACTAACGTCAAAATACTTTTCCAGGCGGCTAAGCACACGGTGTCCTTCGTTGGGTTGTGTATCTTTTAGCTGCGTCCGTCTTTTGTTATAGAAAGTTAACATCAGACGTGGATTTTTGTGCCATCCATCAATAGAGGCAACTTCGTGGACCGGATAATTTTCCCAGAGCCCTCCGCTGTCCCGAAATGTTTTAATGCCGCTTTGAGCACTCATTCCTGCTCCTGTCAATACTACAATTTTTTTCATGGGATCCAGTATGTTTTAATGAAACTTTCCGTAAACCACAGTTTAAATAATGGGTCAATAAAAACTGGTTTTTTACGTACGGTTTCTATGATTGCTTTTTTCTCTAATGCATCACGTGCCCTGTATACGTTAGCAGAAGAAATCAGTGAATATTTTTGAAGGACTTCCTGTGAACACAGCTGTTCTTCTTTGTCTGCAAGTGCTCTTAGAAAATGAATTTGTATAAGGGAGAGGTCTCGGCATATGTTTTCAAAAGGATGCCTGAAAATTTCCAGAAGTTCTTCAGTCGCACGCTCGAACATAGCTTGGTTCATATACCCTTTAGTATTGGAAAAACAAAGATCAGAAAAGCACTGTACGTAGTAGGGGTGTCCTTCCATTTTCCTATAGATCATTTCTGCAAAATCTTTTGAAATGACCCTTCCTGCTTTTGCGAAATTTCGGATGATGTAATCTGTAAATTCTTTTTCTTCTATACGTTCCAAAGGAATGTGTTCAGCAAACTTGTAAAAAGGCTTCCCATAATCAAAAAGTTCACGGTATATGGAATGACCGGAAGACTGCGTACTTCCTCTTCCACTCAGAAGAAAGGTAACTTTATCCATACTTTTCCACAATTTCGATAAATTATGGCATAAATCACTACAGACAGAACCTCTAGTTTGTACGAGCGTTTGAAAAGATTCAAGAACCAAGATCACGGGTTTGTTCAAATGAGTAGCCAAGGCTTGTGGAAAATGCGCCAGTTCTATGGTAGCCTCTTTTGTGAGATCTTCAAAAATAAGGGTCAACTCTTCTCCTTGAAAACGGGGTACGTTAATTTCCGGCCGGCTTACGGGCAACAAAGCTCTGGCGAGTTCTTCCCATTCGCCTAAGGTGTTGGCAACCTGATGGAAAAGTTTATTGGTCAAGGCCGCATACAACGCATTTTCACTTCTGACATTAAAACAGGATAACCTGCCAACGATGGGATCTTGTCCCCCCTTTTTGATTTGCATGAGGGCTTTGTTGATTAGGGAACTTTTTCCTGTTTTGGGATGATCCCACACTACCGAATGATGTCCTTTTATAAGGTTAGAGGCTAGCCAGTCTGTACCGGCCGTTCTGCCCAAGACTTCTGTAGCTTGTAGGGAGCGTATATAAAGGAAATGTGAATTCATGATACATTCGGTTCTATTAGGGCAAAGATACTTTTTCTTTGCTATTAAGGGAAACTTTTCTACCTTTGCAGTCCTGATTTGACAAAAACATTACGTGGATCGTTAAGCTTTTGAAAAAGAGGTGTTTAAAAATACCCGCTTGCGGTCATAACTAAATAAAATAGTATTTATGTACGCAATTGTAGATATTGCAGGACAACAATTCAAAGTGCAGGAAGGCTGGAAGCTTTATGTACATCGCCTTAAGGAAGAAGAAGGTGCCACCATTAGCTTTGATAAAGTGTTGTTTAAAGACAACGATGGAGACATGCAAATTGGTCAACCTTTTCTGGAAGGGGCTTCTGTAAATGCAACCGTTCTTAAGCATTTGAGAGGAGATAAAATTTTGGTATTTAAAAAGAAAAGAAGAAAAGGATACCAGAAGTGTAACGGACATCGTCAGCATTTGACACAAATTCGTATTGATACCATTTCATAAATTATAAAAACGTAAGATTATGGCTCACAAAAAAGGTGTTGGCAGTTCAAAGAACGGTCGTGAATCACATAGCAAACGTTTAGGTGTTAAATTATTTGGTGGACAAACGGCCAAGGCCGGCAACATTCTTGTTCGTCAAAGAGGAACAGTACACAATCCCGGTGAAAACGTTGGCATAGGTAAAGATCATACGTTGTATGCGTTAGTAGACGGCGTTGTGGTTTTCCGTAAAAAAGCCAACAACAAATCATACGTGTCTGTTCAACCTATGGCATAATTGCTATACATTCCATTTCAATAAGCCAAGCGGGACGGCAAACTTTCCCCATTACAATCACGGTAGGGATATCCGGAAAACGATTTTTGAAAAGCGCTCTCACTAAAGAGAGGTCGCTTTGATGTCTCAGGTACACTATGATCTGAGCCACGTTATTCCATGTAGCATTGGCTGCTGATAGAAGTACTTCTACATTTTCCCACATACGTAAAGTTTGGCCACGGACATTGCCCTCTTCTACCACATTTCCTTTGGCATCTATGCTGGCTGTCCCCGAAATGTATATATGCTTGCGGTCATCAAATTGTAAGGCTACCCCCCGTTCAAACGTCACTCCATACATGTTGGTAGGGCTAAGGTGCGTAAGAGCTTGTAAATGTGTCACTTGGGAAGGGTTTAGTCCTTTAACCGCATACGCATCCATAGTCACATAAGAGCCCGGGGCTCCGTTTTCTCCTTCAATGCCGGTACTGGCAATGTAATGCGTAGTTTCATCCATGCCTATTTCTCGGAAATAATCTGTTCTTGTTTTGGCAAAAGCAGGGTAATTAACATCAATGTTGCTTATAAAAAACCAGGTTCTCATACAATGGTCTTTCATGTGGCACCCTTTTGCCTGTAACCATTGCTGGTAATCGGTAAGCAATTTTTTTGTTTGTTGTGCTACGTTTTCTCCCAGATGGAATTTTTCTGTGGTCCAAAAATGGGTGTATTTTTCTGAAAAGGCTTCCGGTTCTTGCAAGTAAAGCCATACAACCAAGGTCGAGTTGTTAGCAGGTGGTTGTTCAATAAAAGATAAGGCACAAGGCGCCGGAAACATACGTCTGGCATGTACTTGAGGTCGCAATTCAGCTGAATTTTTTAAGAAATACCTGGCAAAAACACACGTTGCTTTTTGGTAAGGTTCTTGCGCGAGCCACTCTTCTATACAGGCATGCATCACAGCTATACAGTTTTCTTTGGCTGCCATGAGGTCTTCTTTTGCCGAGAGTGTAAATATCAAATGGTGTTCGGCACCTGACGGTGATTGGTTGGGGTAAAAGGAAGCAGCATGTACCGTGCAGGTGGGGTACTTTTCAAAGGTGTGCTGACTGTATTTCATAGGTTCTTTTCTTCCGGGGAAAACACGCCGTAGTACACGGCTTTTCTGAGTGAACCCTGGGGATCATCGCCTTCATATTCCCAGTACATGGCTCCTTTCATTCCGTATTTATGAATAAAAATGGATTTATATTTTATAGAAAGCGGATTGTCGTAGACACAAATGACTTTCCCTTCGCTGTTTTTCAGGTAGGGCGCTTTGGCCACATCGTCCCAGCACTTTTGAGCTCCTTTGATTTGGTCTATATTTTCTAAATGCTCAAACTCTTTCATTTCTGCAATTTCCTCTAATTTTTCCAGAGTTCCGTAACTGCTCATAATACGAGGAAACTCTTTGGAACTTCTTCCGTAAAAGGGTATTCCAAGTACCAACCTGTCTATGGGGAATCCACCTTTTACGTGAGCCAGTACAGCTTCGTAACAAGAAAAATCGGAAGTCATGGAAGAACGGTACAGACCTGAATGATGATAGGGCGGAGAAGCCATATCGTAGGTCATGATGTTTACAAAATCTACATACTTCTCAATGGATTTAAAGTCAATAAACTTACCGTTGGCTGCAGTAGCAAGCGTCAGCAACATACCTTCGGGCAGGTTGTTCCTGATATCTCTCATAAGGAGTGTAAAGTTTCTTGTGTCTTCCGGAGCGTGAGATATACCCGGTCCCGGATTGGTGGGGTATTCCCAATCTATATCAATACCATCCAGGTCAAATTCGTCTGCTACACGGCGGCAGTCTTTAGCAAAAGAAAGCCTAAGGGCCGGATCGGAGACCATTTCACTAAAACGTCCGCTGCCCCAGCCACCAATAGAGAGTAGCACCTTAAGGGACGGTTTTTGTTCTTTAAGAGCCACTACTTCACGTAGCCTGTCGTGGTTGTCAATGAGGACTCCGTCAAAAGTTTCGTTCACATGACCAAAAGCATAATTGATATGTGTAATATGTGTTGGATCCGGTATGGCCATGCCCCAAGATATAACATAGGCAACGGCTACCCTTTCTTCTACCGGAACAGCAGGTTTCAAAAGCCAGGTAAGAGCGTTGGTTGTCATTAATACCCAAGCAGGGTTGTCAAATTCGGTCCCTGTATTTCCCATATTGTTAAAAACCATGCGATACTTAGTATTGGACCAGACAACCGGCACATCGTCACTTTCAATAACCTTAGAAATACCTACGGGGAAGGATTCGCGAGCCAGGCTGGCCAGAACGGCCACTTGCGGGTTGTGGCAAAAATCGTATGACATACGGTACCAGGCGTTGGAAGGTACAGAAAACGACTGGGGTAGGCTGGTACATACCGGGTGAAGCGGATCATCTACCTGCAATTTAGCAGGCAGAGGTGGCCAGCTGTATTCCATGGGTAGTTCACCTCCAATAAATTGGGTGAACCAAGGCCATTCATTGCTATCATAAAAAGCAGCTTTGTGAAAACCTAACCAGCGGCCTCCGTTTTCCATGTATTGTTCAAAAACTTGCTTTTGTCTTTTATTTAAAGGAATATGATTTAGCATCATGACTACCTGTACTTGGGCAAGTCTTTTTGCGTTCATTTGAGTCGGATCTGAAGTATGTTCAAATACAAAATGGTTTTTACCATTCATCTCTGAGAAAAAAGATACGGCACGTTGTACAAAAGCGTTTTGTGCAGCGTCTTCCGGAGCATTAGAAAAAGCCAGTACCCTTACCGGATCTGATTGTGCATAAGAAAAAGCGAAGCTTGCAAGAGTGCAAATAAGAAGAAATAATTTACGTGTTTTCATTTTTGATTGTATTTTCTTTACCAAAAATACAAAAAACAATGCATCTTTGCATGGTAATTTCAAAACAATGAGTACAGTATTGCAAATTCTTAACCTGGCAGGATCCCTGGGACTTTTTCTGTACGGCATGACCCTTATGAGTGAGTCGTTACAAAAAGTAGCCGGAGACGGACTGCGAGGTTTTTTGGCTTCCATGACCTCCAATTCGTTTAAGAGAGTCATTACCGGTCTGTTCATAACGGCCATTATTCAATCTTCCAGTGCCACTACCGTTATGGTAGTAAGCTTTGTAAACGCAGGTTTGCTGTCGTTGGCACAAGCTGTAGGAGTGATTATGGGAGCCAATATTGGCACCACGGTTACGGCCTGGATTATTTCTCTTTTGGGCTTTAAAGCGGACATTACCATACTTTCTATTCCTTTGATTGCCATTGGATTTATTTTGACTATGTCAAAAAAGCAGAGGCGGAAAAATTCGGGAGAGATGGTTATTGGTTTTGCGCTTTTGTTCCTTGGCTTGGGCTTTCTGAAAAGTTCCGTGCCGGACTTAACGGCCAACCCCGAAGCCTTGTCGTTTATACAAAAATTTAACGGAAACGGTTTTTGGTCTATCCTTATGTTTATAGGGATAGGTACGTTACTTACCATGATTCTTCAATCTTCCAGTGCTACTATGGCCTTGACCCTTGTTATGGTCAATTTTGGATGGATTCCTTTTGAGCTGGCAGCTGCTATGGTACTGGGAGAGAACGTGGGTACCACCATTACAGCTAATATTGCTGCTTCTGTAGGAAACGTATCTGCCAAAAGGGCTGCATTGGCCCATACGTTTTTTAACGTAATGGGCGTCATTTGGGCGCTGGCTCTGTTCCGCCCGTTCCTTAGACTCATAGCCTTTATCATTACAGGCCTTGGAGGTTCTGACCCCTTTGTTCCTATTGCAGAATCTATGAATCCCCAAGCGGCCAGTGCTTCTATGCTTTACTCCGTATCTTTATTGCATACGTTATTTAACGTTACCAATACTTTGTTGCTGGTAGGTTTCACCCCATTGCTGGTAAAAATGGTTACATTGGCTATCAAGAGTCCTAAGGAAGAAGAAAAGCACAGATTAAAGTTCATTCAAGCCGGTATGCTTAGTACGGCTGAATTGTCTTTGGATCAGGTAAAGCAGGAAATCGTTCATTTTGCAAGCATTCTTACAAGGCAATATACACTCATACGAAAGGCCATGGGAGTTAGAGACGATGAGGAATTTGAGACCATGTTCAAAAAAATCTCTTATTATGAAGAAGTGAGTGACCGCATAGAATTTGAGATTGCTGAATACCTGAACAAAATTGGAGAACAGGAAATAAGTACTGAATCTATGAAAAGGATTCAGGCTATGTACAAGATTATTGGAGAACTGGAGAGCATAGGCGATTCCGGATATAACTTGGGACGCATACTGCAGCGGAAAAGACTGAATCACGTTTCTTTTGATGAGAAAATGATTCGTAATATTCATGGCATGATGGATTTGCTGGACAAAGCGTTCGAGATTATGATTGCTAACCTGAGCGCCGGATATATGAGGTTGAATAATATTGAAAATGCCAAGGATGCGGAAAAAGATATAAATAAATACAGAGATATGTTAAGAGAAGGTAACATGCTTAGCCTTGGAAGTAATGCATATGATTATCTTACCGGGGTATATTATATGGATGTCATAGGAGAGTGTGAACGGGTAGGAGACTATGTAATAAACGTATCTGAAGCCATTATGGAGATAAAATCCTGATACATATGTTAACGCTTACATTACTTAGAGAAGACCCTCATTTTGTAATTGAACGATTGTCTGTAAGAAATATAGACGCAACCCCTGTAGTTCATCAGATTCTAGAAGCAGATGCTAAAAGAAGGGCTGCACAAACACAAGCCAATGAATTAACGGCCCAACAAAAACAAACAGCATCACAAATTGGACTTCTGCTAAGACAAGGAAAGAAAGAAGAGGCAGAAGAGATCAAAAGGGTGACCACAGAAATCAAAGAAAAAGTGAGGGCCCTTACAGCCGACCAAGAGTTACATGAAAAAGAGATGAACGAACTGTTGGTGCAGCTCCCTAATGTGCCTCATCGTTTGGTAGTTAAAGGGGTAGGAGCGGATGATAATGTACTGGTAAAAGAAGGAGGCGTTCTTCCAAAATTACCGGAAGATGCCCTACCGCACTGGGAACTGGCCAAAAAATACGATTTGATTGATTTTGAGCTGGGGGTGAAGTTGACGGGAGCCGGTTTTCCGGTTTATATGGGAAAAGGAGCCCAATTGCAGAGGGGCCTCATTCAGTTTTTTCTGGATAATAATGTTAAGGCAGGATACAAAGAGTGTATGCCTCCGCTTTTGGTCAATGAAGACTCGGGTTTTGGAACGGGACAATTGCCGGATAAAGGGCAACAGATGTACCATGTGGAGCTCGATAATTTTTATTTGATTCCCACAGCAGAAGTTCCTTTGACCAACCTGTACAGAGACAGTATTTTGAATGTAGGGGATCTTCCCATACGGATTACGGCCTATACTCCATGCTTTAGAAGAGAGGCCGGATCTTACGGAAAAGACGTAAGAGGATTGAATCGACTGCATCAGTTTGATAAAGTAGAGATAGTAGAGGTTACGCACCCCGACCAATCGTATGACGTATTGGAAAAAATGGTAAAACATGTAGAAGGTTTGGTTAATCAGCTGGAACTGCCTTATCGCATACTGCGTTTGTGTGGAGGAGATATGGGGTTTGCAGCGGCCATGACTTATGATTTTGAAGTATATTCTGCGGCACAAAAACGTTGGTTAGAAGTGAGTTCAGTCTCTAATTTTGAAACGTTTCAATCCAATCGGCTGATGGCTCGCTACAGAGAGGAAGACGGTAGGCCCAGGCTGGTTCATACCCTTAACGGAAGTGCTCTGGCTTTACCCAGGATTGTTGCGGCGTTATTGGAAAACAACCAACAGCCGGACGGGATTGTCATGCCCAAAGTGCTGCATGAGTATTTGCAGTTCACTAAAATCTGATTCGAGTGAAAAAGGAAGGTGTCATTTTAGGGATTGATCCCGGAACGCAGGCTATGGGGTACGGCATTATACGAGTGAAAGGCAGCCGTATGGAACCTGTGGGTATGGGGGTTATAAAGATGGTTTCTATTACGGATCCTTACCGCAGGATGAGCCATATCCTGGAAAAAATGTACGAGTTACTGGATACCCACCGCCCCGATTTTATGGCCATAGAAGCCCCTTTTTATAGTAAAAACGTTCAGTCTATGCTTAAGCTGGGGCGTGCACAAGGTGTTGCCATTGCAGCTGCCTTATCCAGAAACGTACCTGTATGCGAATATGCACCGCGTAAAGTTAAGATGGCCGTTACGGGCAGGGGAGCCGCTTCTAAGGAACAGGTAGCTGTTATGGTAAAAAAAATTTTGAACATTACAGAAGCCCCTTTATCAAAAGATGCCACAGATGCCTTAGCGGTGGCTGTCTGTCATGCCCATCAACCTAGTTTATTCGGTAATACATCTTCCAAAGCAACCTCGTGGGAAGCGTTTGTTTCAAAACATCCGGGGCGTGTTAAACAAAAAACGCAAGCTAAAGAGTAGAGGAATGTTGTGAAGAAACAGCATAGATGCGCCATTTTTCCAATACCTTGTTAAAGTCGTCCGGTAGTGGTGCATGAAATTTCATAGGCTCGTTGGACGCCGGGTGAACGAATCCCAACATTCCGGCATGGAGAGCCTGCCGTGGCAGTATCTGAAAACAATTGTTGACAAACTGCTTGAACTTTGTGTAAGGAGTTCCTTTGCGAATACGGTTTCCACTGTAACGAGGGTCTCCAAAAACGGGGTGTCCCATATGTTCCATGTGAACACGTATTTGATGGGTACGGCCGGTTTCCAGCTTACATTCCAGCAAAGTTACATACCCCAGCCGCTCCAGTACACGGTAATGTGTCACTGCATGCCTTCCTTCCGTCTCTTTTACAGGTACACAAAAGCGGAGCCTGTCTGAAGGATGACGGGCTATGTTGGCGGTGATTGTGCCTCTGTCTTTTTCTACATGGTCCCAAACTAGTGTTGTATATATTCGCTCTACGTTCCGATCAAAAAACTGCCGGGCCAGACGAAATTGTGCCATTTCTGATTTGGCCGCAACCAGCAGCCCTGTGGTGTCTTTATCTATACGGTGTACCAACACTCCCATGCGAGGATCTTCCGTTGGAAGCTCATTTCTTAGGCCAAGGTACCATGCTAATCCATTCAAGAGCGTTCCTGTGTAGTTGCCGTGACCGGGATGTACAATCAGACCGGCCGGTTTGTTAAGGACCAGAATGTGATCATCTTCAAAGACAATATCTAAAGGAATGGGTTGTGGAATGAGCTTAAACTCCCTTTTCTGAAAAGGAAGCATAAGCCGGATATGATCCAGCGGCCTTACTTTATAATTGCTTTTAACGGGTTTGTCATTTACTAGAATGTATCCTTCCTCAGCTGCCAGCTGAATTCGGTTCCTGGAAGTAGACTCCATTTTAGAAACAAGAAACTTGTCGATTCTTAGTGGGGATTGGCCCGGATCCACTACCAGCTGAAAATGTTCAAAAAGTTCTTGTTTGTTTTTCATCTACAGGTCATCTTCCGGTCCCGGGAGGGCTTCCTGTTTAAGCAAATCGGGATTAATGGTTAAGATCAGATGTACAACCGTCCCCAGTGGCCACTCAGGAGTGATCGAGTAACCGGGAGTTTGTTTAAAGACTCTTGCTGCCAGTGTATCTGCGGCCGTTTGTACGGTTTCATCGTAACGTATAGAACCTGTATTGAGTGAATGGTCACTGATGATATCAATTGCTGTTTCCAAGCTTTTTCCTTTAAGCATGGGAATGTAGGCCAACTCTCCGTCCGGGGAAAGGCCCAGTTGCAAATCAATGGAACTGTATATATCTACCAAAGATCCCGGTTCAATGGGACGTCCCAGAAAATATTGTTCAAGCACGTTGTTGGTGGCCATATCGGGTACGTAATGCAACCGGCCCACCTTGAGCCCGTGTGATGCAAGTTCTGCTTTTGCTTGCCTTAACGAATAGCCAACCAAAGAAGGCATCTTGATTTGACGCGGCAAGAGAGAATTGATGGTAAGCTCTACCCTCCTATTCTTTTTTACATGTTGTCCTGCCGGGGGAACTTGTCTAAAGACAACTCCTTTAGGTAATTCCGGCATATAAAGCGAATCTGTTACTTCTATAAGCAAATGGAGTGATTCGCCTTTTTTCTTTGCTTCTGCAACGGTAAGTCCTGTTAAATCTGGCAGGATAAAGCCTTGCTGATGCCTGGTAAACAGGTGTAAGAACGTATAAATACCCAAAAAAACCACAACCAAGAAAATAAAAACCCAAAGTAGGTTTTTTAATATTGGCCTTTTTATGGTCTTTTTTTTAGACACGTTTTAGAAACGTTCTTCGTCAGATACGGATAGTTTTTTACGTCCGCGCCTGCGGCGGGCGGCTAGAATGCGACGTCCGTTTGCTGTAGACATACGCTCACGAAAACCGTGCTTGTTACGGCGTTTACGTAAAGAGGGTTGAAATGTCCTTTTCATATTGTTTTCTACATTAACTGCTTTTGACTAAGGGAGCGCAAAGGTACGAAGTTTGTTTGATTTCACAAATTTTTTTCGTTTCAAAAAATCCGTCTCCTACACTTCCAAATCGGTCTTTTAGAGAAGTAACGGTAAAATTATCTTCCGCAATACGGCATACGGCAGCTGCTTGGGCAATTTCTTGTGAAAGATCTCCACCTTTAAGAAACATAAGTCTTCCCTCTTCTGCAACTTTATTTCTAATCCAGGGAAGGAACCCACATAATTGTGTAACGGCACGTGATACCACTACTCCACATATGCGTTCCGGAAGGTCCTCTATACGTGACACAACAGGGGTAACGTTATGGAGCTTTAATTCACGTACCACATGTTCTACCACTTTGATTTTCTTCTTTATAGAATCACAAAGTATAAAATGACAATCGGGATGTACAATGGCCAACGGAATACCTGGAAACCCTCCTCCCGTTCCTGCATCCAGTACGGTTTGTCCGCTCACAAAAGGGGGGGCTTTAATTACCACAGACAGAGATAGTGAATGGAGCACATGTCTGATGTATAAATGGGGCAGGTCTTTTCTGCTGATTACATTGATTTGTTTATTCCAAAAGGTATATAAATCTTCCAGCTGTAAAATACGTGATTTGGCTTGCCGGTTCAAGTGCGGAAAAAATTGAAAAACAACGTTTGCCTTTGTATTATTCATGGCTTTCACGTACAATGATTTCCGAAAGTTTTGATTTGGCCCTGTGAAGCCTGGTCTTTACCGTTCCCAAGGGAATGCCCAGTTCGTTGGCTATTTCTTCGTAGGCATAGTATTGCATGTAACGCAATCGGATTACTTGTGCATATTCCGGCTTAAGGCGCGCTATCATTTTTTCCATAGCTTGCCTTTGCTGTTCTGCTATGAGTACGTCTTCCGGATTGACCTCTTCTGCCTCGCGGGCCTCTTCCAGTGCCACAAAAGACAACTTGTTTTTTCTGTAATGGTCTATGCATAAATTTTGGACAATACTGTACAACCAGGTAGAGAAAGCGTATTTTGGGTTGTAGCTTTTCAAGTTGCTGAACGCCCTGTCAAAGCTCATAAGCACCAGATCTTCTGCTTCTGCCGGGTTAACAATCAAGTTGCTTATAAAGGCTTGTACCCTGTCTTTATGACGCACAAGAAGGCGTGTATAGGCTTCCTGCTTGTTTTCAAGGGCGAGCTTTACAAGGGCTCGGTCGTCCAGATGATCTAGTGAGCGTGACATATCATCTATGTTTTATTTTTTTAAACAATAAGACAATAAGGTAATAAAAATGCATCAAAGGGGAAAATACATCCCACAGAGGGGCTGTAAAGACCGGTATTTTCTCTCCCAGATGCAGACGATAACCTAGATGGAAGATCCACACAAAGATCCAACGCAGCAGGAACAAGCCGGCAGGAATGGCCCATACCACCGTTTCTTGCCAAGGGTAAGAAGTAAGTATAAGGAACGCAAGAAGCGTGTAGAAGGCAGCTGTCAGAAATTTTTCTAAAGTGAGCAAAAGAAACGGCCTGCTTTTGGTCAGCCATAACGTTTGCATACTTTTTATGTATTCAAAACGATATTCCTTATAAGGTATCTGCCTCACAAGCACTGTTGTGCCTTGGGGGAAGGCGCAAGCAGCAGCACGTGATTTTTTAGCAAGCCCTAACGTTGCTTCTGAAGTATTGCTCAACACGTGTGATACAATAGCCTGCGTACATCGGTTAAAGGCAGTAGTTCCTGTTTTGAAGGCTTCTCCTTTTGTGAAACGCTTTTTTGGAAACAGCACGTTGTTGCCATTTGATACATAAGGCAGGCCCACATCTAACATGCCCATCTGATGAAGTTGCAATTCCAAAGAATGGTGTCTTACCCAAAAACTGTTTTTATGAAGGGAAGTATATCCTGCTACCGTTTCTGCTTCTCGCTCTGTAGACGTTTTAACCAGGGAACTAAGCCATTGGTCAGAGGTCGGTCGGCAATCCGGCCTGAAGAAAACAACGTAAGGATGTACAGACGCCCTTATTCCAATGCCCAAAGCCATAAGCGAATCATCACCAAATTTTCTGTTTGCCGTTATGTTTCTAATGGTTAGGTTTTTATGAAAATGTTCCAGGGATGCCAGTAAGACTTCTGTATTGTCTTCAGAGTTTTTATTAACAACTACAATCTGAAATTTCGGATATTCTTGTTCCAGCAGGGTAGGCAGCAATTGGGTTAGGTTCTCGTATTCGTTCCTTACGCACAAAACTACAGAAACTCCCGGGGAGTCTTTTTCTTGGGGCAAGGGAATCCGTTTTTTTCTTCCCGCAAAAGCCGGACGCTTGTAAAATAAAAACTCCAGCAAGGTTATGATTAGAAAAACTGCCAAGGCAACGGCGTACAGCCAAGGCTCTGTGAGTAGGTCTATAAAGTCTATAATAAAATCCATAAGCAGCGTTCTTGTAGCTGTATTTATGTACATGCATTAATGTGCTTCCATCCAGTTTTTACCCCAACCCATACCTACCACCAGTGGCACATCTAAGCGGATGACCTGTTCCATGATGGAGCGTACCAATTGTTCCATCTGTTCTTTTTCCGGAAGGTACACATCAAACAACAGTTCGTCGTGCACTTGAAGAATCATCTTGCTTGTAAGGCTTTTTTCTTTTATAGCCTTTTGAATTTCAATCATGGCTTTCTTAATGATATCGGCAGCAGTGCCTTGAATAGGGGCATTTATGGCGTTGCGCTCTGCCAATCCTCTGAGCATAGGGTTGGCAGTTTTTATATCGGGGGCATAGCGCCTGCGGCCAAATAACGTTTGCACGTAGCCTTTATCCCTGGCCGTGAAAACCGTTTGATCAACATATTCTTTTACTTTGGGATAATGGTTAAAATAACCGTTAATGAGTTCTGCTGCCTCGGTACGTGGAATCTTTAATCGCGTAGCCAGCCCATAAGCCGAGATGCCATAGATGATTCCAAAGTTGGCTGTCTTTGCTTTGTTTCTCTGTTCCGGTGTCACCTGGTCATGCGTACAATGGAAAATTTTTGCGGCCGTTGCCGTATGAATGTCTTCTCCTGCTCTGAACGCTGCAATCAAATCGGGGTCTTTGCTCATGTGAGCCATGATTCTCAACTCTATCTGCGAATAATCTGCAGACAGCAATAGGTAGTTTTTGTTACGCGGAACAAAGAATTTACGAATTTCTCGCCCTCTGTCTTCACGTATGGGAATGTTCTGCAGGTTAGGGTCCTGAGAGCTGAGCCGTCCTGTGGCAGTAACCGTTTGATTAAAAGTAGTATGTATACACTCTGTGACAGGATCAGCCAGGGACGGAAGGCTTTCTATATACGTAGACAAAAGTTTTTTTAACGAACGAAACTCCAAAATCAATGGGACTATAGGGTGTCTGTCTGATAAACCGCTGAGTGTTTCTTCATCGGTGCTGTATTTTTTCTTGCCTTTGCGGGAGCGATCGTCTATTTGAAGCTTATCGTATAGTACCACGCCCAGTTGTTTGGGAGAAGACACGTTTAACCCCGGCTCACCGGCATATTCACGTACCTGTTGTTCAAGGGTATCTGCTTCTTTCTGCAACTCTTCCCCGTAAGCCCTCATGAGAGCAGTATCAATTTTCACCCCTTCGTACTCCATAGATGTGAGCACTTCCATAAGTGGCATTTCCATTTGCAAGTACAATTCTTTCAAACCGTCTTTTTCCAGAGTCTGCAGCAAGGGCTCTTTCAAATGCCAAGCCAGGAAGGCTTCTGTGAGCAAGCGGTCTGCAGGAGAAGGGGTATCTTCCGGGGGACTGAAAAGATCTCTTGCTTCTGTCGGTTGCTCTTCCGGAAAATAATTGAGGTACTGAATGGCCAGGGTAGAGGGGGTATGTTTCCTTTCCGGATTGATAAGGTAGTGCATAAGTTCGGGATCCCATACCATACCATCAAAAGAAATGCCTTCTTTAATCAAGGCCAGCATTAGGTTTTTCAATCCAAATCCGCATTTTTCCGGTTCTTTGGCTTCCAGCAAGGGGACTGCCTGTGTTGCCTTACCTCCATAGGCTTTTTCTCCCGTATAGAAAATCATAAAAGAAGGAGTGCCGGCTATAGAAATCTTTCCCTCTTTTTGTGTTTCCTGCAACAAATTGTCCGGGGCACCCGGAGTGTCAAGAGGTATATATTCCAAAGGAGGGGCTAAAACAGCCTCTTCCTCTGTACTTTCCTTTTCCCTTTCACATTCGTTTCCGTTACAGAAGAGCTCTTCCAGCTTGGGCAACTGTCTTATGAGGGAGTGGAATTCATATTCCCGCATAAGTTCCCTAAGGCGACCCAAGTCAGGGGCTTCTATTTTAAAGGAGGCCTCGTCCCATGGAATGTCCAGCTCTGTGCGGATGGTAACCAAATCTTTAGAAAGAAGCAACATATCTTCCGAAGCTGTGATTTTCTTCTTTACAGAGTCGGACAGATGCTCTAGATTGTGTAAAATGTTATCTACAGATCCGAAAGCAGAGATCAATTTTTTGGCTCCTATTTCTCCAATACCGCGTACACCGGGAATGTTGTCCGAAGCGTCTCCCCATATGGCCAGAAGGTCAATTATCTGCTGAGGGTCGTTTACGCCAAACCGTTCACAAATTTCTTGTTTTCCGGCTACTTCCCATCCGTCACCACGCGAAAGCGGGCGGTACATGACAATGTTGTCAGAAACCAGTTGACCAAAATCTTTATCGGGGGTTACCATAAAAACCCGGAACCCTTCTTCTTCTGCCCGCTTGGAAAGGGTACCAATGACATCGTCTGCCTCTACGTTTTCTTGAACTACCACGGGAATGTGGCAGGACTCCAGAAATTCCTGGATTATAGGAATGGCCTCTGCAATTTGAACGGGAGTTTCCGGACGGTTGGCTTTGTATTGAGGGTACGTTTGATGTCTAAAGTTTTTTCCTTTAGGATCAAAAGCAACAAATAGGTGGGTAGGTTTTTCCCGCAGGATGATATCAAACAGAGAACGGCAAAAACCATAAATAGCAGAAGTTTCTACCCCTTTTGTATTGATCATAGGGCGGTTTATAAAGGCATAATACGACCTGAAAACAAGGGCGTGCCCGTCTATCATAAATATTCTTTTCATCTGACCCATTCGGCAAAAGAGGTTGGAGTTTCATAAAGACGCACTCGGTGTAGCCGGTTGGGAGGGGTAATGACCGGATCCAGTATATCGGCTATGTACAAGGTCAATTGTTCGCACGTAGGCTGGAAATCAAAGATCTTTATGTTTTCGTATTGTTCTTTCAACTGAGAAGACAACGGGGCTTCTTTCCGGAGCATGAGAGCGTGATCCAACGGCTCAATAACGTATTGGTACACTATTTTTTTAAGGTCGTTAAAGTCCATTATCATGCCCGATTTGGGATGTCCCGGAATGTCTGAAGGTTCTCCTGTAATGGTAACCAACAGCTTGTAGGAATGGCCGTGAATATGTCTGCATTTTCCGTCGTAACCGGTTAGGGCATGTGCTCCTTCAAAGCGAAATTCTCTGGTAATGTAGAGTTGTGACATGGTGCTGAATTATTCTTACAAATGTACTATATTTATTTGAGTACTTCTTGATGGCTTATAATTTAAACCTTCCATGCAGGTATTTCTAAATGTTTGATACTTTCTTTGCTAATATGGTTAAACTTTTTTAGTTTTGTTAGATAAAATCTTATTTCAATTATGTTTCAATTATGCAAGACGATTATTTGAATTCCATCATTTCCGATAACGCTAAAGGTATGAAGCGTTCGGCCATCAGAGACTTGTTAAAAATGGCCACACGGCCCGAGATTATTTCTTTTGGCGGGGGGTTCCCGGACATTACCGCTTTCCCCGTAGATGAACTCAGAGAGGTAGTCATAGAAGTACTGGATGAAAACGCCTTGCAGGCCTTGCAGTACGGAGAAACTCTGGGCGTAAAAAAATTGCGTGACATTCTTGCTCAACGTTATCGTGATCAGGGCATTGATGTAACTTATGAAAACTTTATCATTACCACTTCTTCACAGCAAGCCATAGACATGGTAACGCAGCTGTTTATTAATCCGGGAGATACCTTGGTTTGCGGGTTGCCTTCTTACTTGGGTGCGTTGCAGGCTTTCCAGGCACACCGTGCCAAACCGGTGGGAATACCCAAAGACGAAGAGCTAAGAACTGTAGTAAATGCATTGGTAGCAGCGGGAAGGAAACCTAAATTCATATATGCCATTCCCGATTTCCAGAATCCCTCCGGAGTTACCATGGATGTAGAGCAGCGCCTGAATGTAATTGAGGTAGCCAAAGAGTTTGATCTGCTTATTTTGGAAGACAGTCCTTACAGAGAAATTCGCTTTAGCGGAGAAGAGATGCCGCAAATCTACTCTTTGGATAAAGAAGGCCGTACCATGTTACTAGGTACTTTCTCTAAGACGTTTGTGCCGGGATTCCGCTTAGGGTGGGTTATGGCTCCTGTTAAAATTATTGAAAAACTGGAAGTTATCAAGCAGTCCACAGACTTGTGTGCTCCTGTGTTCAACCAGTTTATAGCTGCCCGTTACATAGAAAAAGGGTATTATGACAAGAACATAGAGCGGATTAAAATCAATTACCGCAACAAACGGGATAACATGATTGCCGCTTTTGAAAAATACATGCCGGAAGGAGTTACCTGGACCAATCCGGAAGGAGGCTTATTCCTGTTTGTTACCCTGCCGGAAGGCTACGATGCTACTGAATTGTTCCGTATTGCCGTTCAGGAAGATGTGGCTTTTGTCGTTGGCGAAGCCTTCCATTGCGACGGTTCTGGTAAGAACACCCTACGCATTAACTTCTCCTTTATGGAAGAATCACGTGCAGAGGAAGGAGTTCGCCGCTTGGCCGGTGCCATCAAAAAACTGATGGAAGATAAATAAGAACTGAAGATCAATAATCAGCTCTCTATTATTTGCTGTTTTCCCCGATCGGAAGGTCGGGGTTTCCTTTAATGTATTTGGTACAGCCGGTCAATAATACCGTTGGCCTGCAGCTGCTCCGGCGTACCCGTATGTAGGTTGTGGTCAGAGGTCATGACCCAGAACACATCACAGTACTCTTTGGCCAAGGCCAGGTCATGAGTAGAGAAAAGAATGGCTTTTTCTTCTTCCCGGGCCAGTTTACGCAACAGCAAGGCAATGGAGCGTTTACCGGCAATGTCCAGAAAAGCGGTGGGCTCGTCAAGCAACAGCAAAGGAGTATTTTGCACCAAAGCACGGGCAATGGCTACGCGGTGAAATTCTCCATCAGACAAGCCTGCGCTATCGCGAGCTGCTAAGTGCAAGGTGCCTGTCTGCTTTAGAGCGTGTGTTACTGTGCGTTTTCCCTCCTCGTCTTTCAAGCCCAACCAGTTGGTGTAACGGTATCGTCCTGTACTGACTGTATCCCATACAGAAAAGCGCGTTGCTCTGGGCGGTTGCGAGGCAACAAAAGCATACAATTGGGAGGACCGGTGCCTATCTTGCTGCACGTGGGCTACGATCTGTCCTTGCAACGGGGTTAGGATTCCGGCTAGTGTTTTAAGTAAGGTGGATTTGCCTATGCCGTTGGGACCCAGAAGCCCCGTTACGGTGCCGGCATTCAAATTTTCATGAAGCCCTTGGAACAAAGGCTCTTTTTTTGAATAGCCCACGGCCAGATCACGTATTTGCACAACGGGTTTCACAGTTCAAAGGCTTTGTCTTTAAGGAGGATGTATATAATGACCGGTATGCCCATAAGGGCAGCCACCGTATTTACGGGAAGTACGCTTTGGGAACCGGGCATTTGTGAAATGATGTCTGCCAGGACCATAAGGGCTGCGCCCAGTAAAGCCGAGGCAGGAATGAGCGTTCGGTGGTTGGCGTTTCCAAAGATCATTCTGCATATGTGCGGAACAGCAATGCCAATAAAACCTATGGGACCGCAAAAGGCAGTAACGCTGCCGGCCAGCAGCGTAGTAGCTAGAAAAATTCGGTTGCGTACACGTACTGTAGAAATACCCAAGCTTTCTGCATACGTTTGGCCCATAAGGAAAACGTTCAGATCTTTTATGTTACGAATAGAAAGTATCAGGCCTGCCAGACAGAGGCTTGCCATAATAACCAGCTTATGGCCCGAAACATTGCTAAAACTACCCATGGTCCAAAGAACGTAATGCTTAAGAGCCGGGGCGTCTGAAAAATATTGCAACAGGCCAATAAGGGCAGAACCTGCAGACCCTATCATGATACCCAAAACGAGTAACCCCATAGTACTTTTCATCTTTTTTGAGGCAGCTACTATGAACATCATTACGGCTAGTGCTCCCATCCAGGCAAAAGCTACCGTTCCCAGGCCACTCAACCAGGGTAAGGCGGTGATGACGGGAAACAAAGAAGCGCCCATTACAAAAAGTGCCACTCCCAGACCGGCACCGGAACTGATACCTAGTACGTAAGGATCTGCCAGAGGGTTTCTGAAAAGTGTTTGCATTTGTACCCCACAAACAGATAAAGCCATGCCGGCCATAAGAGCCGTCAGCATTTTAGGTATGCGAAAATTCCAAACAATCTTGTAAGCAAACGATTGAGGGTCGCTGCCCAAAAGAGCCGACCATACGTCGGTAGCCGGAAGGCGTACTGAGCCCAGAAAAATGTCTGCTGCTACTAAAAAAAGGAGTAGAAAAAGAAGCCAGATTCTTTTCATCAGAACAAAGATACGCCATTACGAGTAAAGAACCCGGCAGCAGCTTGACGTACGTGGTAAGAGGCATCTTTCAACAATCCATCAGGTGGAGTTACCGCAACGGAGTGGTCAAACAAGAGATCTGCCTGTTGTGTTGCGTCCTCCGCTATGCTTCCGCAGAAAGCAATTACCGGTTTTCCATACGTTTTGGCTATACGGGCTAAAGTCGCCGGGCCCTTACCCATAAAAGTCTGTTGATCCAAGCGACCTTCTCCGGTAATTATTAAATCTGCTTCTTTGATTTTTTTCTCAAGTCCAATGGCGTCGATAATCATTTGGGCTCCCGGTTCCAAGCGACCGTTTAGGAATTGCAAGAAGGCATATCCCAAGCCTCCGGCAGCTCCTGCTCCCGGTACTTGCTTTAGGTCCAAAGGAGTGTCAACCGGTGATACGCTTTGGTGAAGTACTTCTGTATTTAGGCATGTGGGGGGCGTTACCTGCCGTGTTTGTGGTAACGGAAATGGGGGTATGTGCTTGACCTTGGCTTTTGAGACAACACGGTCCAGATTGGCCAGGCCTCTATCCAAACGCTTGATAATAGCCGGCGTAGCACCTTTTTGAGGTCCATAAACGGCTGCGGCTCCGTTGGGGCCTGTTAACGGATTGTTTACATCGCAAGCAATGCGGAACGTACACTCCTTAAGAAGTGGATGGGCGTTTCCCGTATGTACAGAGGCTATGTAATTCAGGTCTTTGCCAGAAACACCCGTTTCTCTGCCCATTTTATCTTTAAAAACGTAGCCCAGAGCACGCAACATGCCTATGCCTCCATCGTTGGTAGCACTGCCGCCAATGCCGATGAGAAATGTACGGCAGTCACGCTCTAGGGCATTTAAGATAATCTGTCCTATGCCGTAAGTAGTTGTCTTTAGCGGGTTGCGCAGCTTTTCAGGTACAAGCCACAGGCCGACTGCGGATGCAATTTCAATGACCGCCGTAGGGGCTTCATGCGGCTTCGTAGCCGGAATTATGCCGTAAATAGCTTCGACTTGCGCTTTTAGCGGGCCTCGTACCTTGACATTGCGATACACTCCCCCCAGGCCTTGTGTGAGGGCAGTCACCGTACCTTCGCCACCGTCTGCCAAAGGAAGTATAGATATTTGGGGTACGTCCTGTTTCAAAGCCTTACAGGCATCTTCCAGACCACGGCAAACGGCGTGTCCCGCATCGTAAGAAGTCAGACTCCCTTTAAAAGAGTCCATGGCAATGAGTATTTTCACTTAGATCCTGTGTTACTGCGTTTAAACAAACGATAAGAAACAATGGCTTGAATTCCTTCCGTAATGGCATACAGAAGGCATATGATTCCTGTAAAAACCACCAATATTTTAGCAGACTGGAAAGGGTCAATCATGATCACAACGCTAAGGATCAACATGGCTACCGGATTCAGGTACAGATACCATGGCAAGCCTATGGGAACTGCTTTGCGAAAGCGAATGACTCCGGTGATTTGTGTGACAGAAAACAAGAAAAGGATAAGACCGCTTAAAAACATGCCGAGGGTGGCAAAAAAATTAGGGAACAGCAACAACAATACGGCAAAAACCATGAAAACAAGAGCCGTCATGTATAATAATCCTCGTAAGCCTTTGTCAAGGTCTGCGTTGCGGCCGTCACTCCATGCATAGTACAGAGAGAACAAGCCTCCAACAAGTAGAATGGCAGCCAGCAGCCGGATAAGTGTACTAATGCTGCCTTCCGGATTTATCAGTAGGAAAATGCCTAAAATAAGCAGAGGCACACTCCTAATAAGGGAGTATCGGATATGTGAAATGGGTTTCATATCTAAAAATAATTTAGGACTTAAAGATAGTCATTTTTTAACATCGTCCAGATCAACCAGGTTGTTGAGAATAGCATAAATGGTAAGTCCGGAAGGAGAATGGATCTGTAACTTACCGGCAATGTTTTTGCGGTGAGTCATAACCGTATGTACAGAGATGAAGAGCTTATCTGCAATCTCTTTATTGGTAAGTCCTTTGGCAACTTCTACAATCACTTCTTTTTCACGTTTGCTCAATTCCTTTTTTACAGATGTCTCTTCTTTCCGTTGCTTGCTTTTACTTTCCAAACACTTGCCGGTAAGGTCTCTTCCTTCCAGCCTAGAGATCATGGGAACAAACAAGTTGTCTTCAATGTAGTTGTGAGAAGCCAGGTCTTGAGCGCAAGCAAAAATATCAAACAACACGTTGTTAAGCTCGTGTGGATTCCCGGTAGGGTAGTATTTGATAAGGATGTTTTTGAGTTCAGATAATTTAGTTTCTATGCTGTCGTGTTGGTTGCAAAAAACTCGGATACAATAATCACCGCTTTGATCTCCTTGCAACAGAGAACGCACATAGGGAAATACCGTTTGCTCTTCATAAGCCATATGGTTTTGCACCTGTTCTACGTATTCGTCGTAAAAACGGATAACGGCTTTGGATACTCTGTCTATGGGAGTACCTAGTGTCTTTAGGAGTTTTTTTCTGATGGAGGGCAGACGGATATCAAGAAAATGGCTGTGCGAGTTGTGTAGGTATTGTACTAGACACGTTAGCGAAGCTTCTGAATGGGGATCACGTTTTCCGCTTATGAGCATATTAACAACAGACAGAAAAGTTTGTGTATGTACGTTATTTTGCAGACATACCTCTTCAATGGTCTTTTCTCCAAATCCGGGCAATATGCCAAAGCGACTCATAACAAAGAGCATGGGGTAATTGTCGCAGATCAGGTCGCCCATCCTGTCCGTTGACGTATATCGCTCTTGTTTATACATGCTTTAGGGTCTGTTAAAACTATAAAGATACGAAACAAGCTTGAGCAGGCAATAAAATCAGGCGACTTATGCGAGCAAAATCAGGCAGCCTATGCGAACAAGATCAAGCTGAGAGCCATTATAGCCATGCCCGAGATGAGCCCGTAAATGGCTACGTGGTGTTCCCCGTATTCGTGTGCACCGGGCAGCAGCTCATCCACAGAAATGAAGACCATAATACCGGCTACTACCGCAAAAACACATCCCATCACAACGGGAGAAAGGAAGGGCATAAGAATAAGATACGTAAGCAAAGCTCCCAAGGGTTCTGCCAGACCGGACAGCAAGGTGATTCCAAACGCTTTTCTACGACTTCCTGTAGCGTAGTATATAGGGATGGATACGGCAATGCCTTCCGGAATGTTATGTATGGCAATGGCTGTGGCAATAGAGATTCCTAAAGCAGGGTTGTCCAGAGCGGCCATGAACGTGGCAATGCCTTCCGGGAAGTTGTGTACGGCAATGGCAACGGCAGTCATAACTCCCATCTTCATAAGCTTGGGTTTTGCTACTCCTTTTTCGCCTATCTCCATTTCTTCAATAGAGTGGGCCTCGTGAGGGTTTCCAAAGGAAGGCACCAGGGAATCAATGAGAGCAATCAGTCCCATGCCTGCAAAGAAAAACAGAACGGTGAGCAAGAGCCCTTTTCGTTCCCCCATGTTGTTTGTTAAGATTTCACGGGCCTCACAGAAAATTTCTACAAAAGCTACGTAAATCATCACTCCTGCTGAAAGTCCCAAAGAGAAAGACAGGAGTTTTCTGTTGGTTCGTTTGGCTATAAAAGTGATGAAAAAACCTATGAGGGTTGCCAGACCTGCAAAAAGAGAGAGCAAAAAAGGCAGTAAAATATTAGAATCCATGAGCTTTGTACGGAATTTCAAATAAGTAGCAAAGGTAGGAAGATCAGACGAGGCTGTAAATACCTAATTTCAGGTATTATTCCGTTGCATGGATTCTTGTATCTTTGCAGCGTCATTTATGAAAAGACAGATCTTTCTAAAAAAACTAACGGCATTTTTACTGACCTTACTTTTTGCCGGGTATTATGTGGGAGCTACAATGTGCTACCACAAACACCAGCACGGCGATGAGGTGTTGGTTCACTCTCACCTTTTTGGAGAACGTGACCACAACCACGGTCAAAACGGACTGGAAACCCTTACCTGGCTTCATGCAGGACTATTGCTGATGGTAGTTTCTTTGTTTGTATCAAACCGTTTTTTTGTTCCTCGGGAGTTCTTGTTTTGTTCCGGTGTTTTGTCTCCGGAATCTGTTTCTGTTTTTTCACTTCACTTAAGGGGACCTCCTTGTTATAATTTGTCATAAGCCCATTCCATCTGTGTCAAATTATAATACGTACCCATTTTATGAAACATACTTTATTGTCTTTGCTGTTGTTGTTTGCAACTTGCCACTCTGTTGTTGCACAACAAAACCTTCGTGAAAGAGAAAGAGGTAGCGCCACCCTTACCGGAACGGTCTTGGATGCCTCTACCGGAGAACCGTTGGGGTTTGCCACGGTAGTAATTCAAGGCACTACGCTGGCTGCCGTTGCCGATGAAAACGGAGCATTCCGTTTGCGCCACTTACCTTCAGGTCAGCTTATGGTAGGAGCCAGTATGATAGGATACAGTCCTACTTCGCATACGATTGAAGTCTCACGCGGGCAAACGACTGTTGTAGATCTGGTACTTGTCCCCGATGTAGTAGCATTGGACCAGATTGTGGTCTCTGCCAGCCGTACGGAAGTGACTCGACGGAAAAGTCCTGGGCTGGTACAGGTAATGACCCATGAGCTGATTGAACAAACCCAGGCAGTTTGTTTGGCAGATGCTTTGCCTTTTCAACCGGGTGTTCGCGTAGAGAACGATTGTCAGAACTGTGGGTTTACTCAAGTGAGGATTAACGGACTGGACGGTCATTATTCACAAATACTCATGGACTCTCGGCCCGTTTTTTCTGCTTTGGCAGGAGTGTACGGGCTGGAGCAGATTCCGGCCAACATGATAGACCGGATAGAAGTTTTGCGAGGCGGAGGTTCGGCTTTGTACGGTTCGTCTGCTATTGGCGGTACCATAAACATCATCACACGCGATCCTGTGTACAACAGTGCACAGGCAACCCACAGCATTACCTCTATTGGTGCAGGCAAGGCGTGGGAAAACAACACTACCTTTAATGCTTCTTTAGTTGGTGAGAATGGGAAAACAGGCTTTTTGGCGTACGGACAAAAACGGTCTCGGCAAGGGTATGACTACAACGGAGACGGTTTTACGGAAATGCCTCGCATAAAGAGTAACACCCTTGGAATGCGGTCTTTTTTTAAGACGGGACTTCATTCTAAGCTAACCGTGCAATACCACCATACGGGGGAGTTCAGAAGGGGAGGAGACGTTCCGGATTTGCCTCCGCATATGGCCTTATTGGCAGAACAGGTAGAACACTCCATACACGGGGGCGGGGTGATGTTCGAGGCGTTTTCTCCCGATTACAAAAACGTATTCAATGTGTTCAGTTCTATGCAGTACGTGGCAAGGGACAGTTACTACGGTGCCGGACGTGACCCCAATGCCTACGGATATACAAAAGACATGACCGTTGTAAGCGGCATGCAATACACAAGAAAGTGGGACAAACTGTGGTTTATGCCGGCAGAACTGGTTGCCGGTGTAGAATACAATTACAACGGATTGACAGACAGTTACCCTTTCTATCAAACAAAAACAGAACAGATCATACACAACGTAAGCCTATTTCTACAAAACGAATGGAGGAACGAAATGTGGGGATTTCTGTTAGGAGTGCGTGCAGATAAGCACAATCTGGTAGAACGGATCATCCTTTCTCCGCGATTGAGTGTACGGTTTAATCCCGTACGGAATGTAAATTTCAGAGGTTCGTTTGCTACGGGCTTTAGGGCGCCCCAGGCCTTTGACGAAGATTTTCATGTGGCTGTTGTGGGCGGAGACAGAGTAGTTACTGTTTTAGACCCGGAGTTGCATGAAGAGCGTTCCCGAAGCCTAAGTTTTTCTGCTGATACGTATTTTTCTTTGGGTAAGGCGCAGGGCAATGTGGTAGCAGAAGTCTTTTATACCCGCTTGCTGGATGCTTTTGCTTTGCGTAGGCTGGAAGGGCATGACGAGCACGGCAACAGCGTGTTGGAACGCTACAACGGAGCGGGCGCGAGGGTTGCCGGAGTGAACGTGGAAGGCAAGCTGTTGCTGCCGGGCGGTTTCCAGGTGCAGGCCGGTGTGACGTACCAACAAAGCCACTATACGGAACCTGAGTACTGGAGCGAAGATCCTGATGTAGCCCCTGTGGAACGGCTCTTCAGAAGCCCCGATTTGTACGGCTACGTGACGGCTTACTGGACTCCGGGCAAGGTGTTGACGTTCTCTGCCTCGGGGAAATATACCGGTTCTATGCTGGTGCAGCATTTTGCCGGCTCGGGTACCCCGGTGGACGTGGCCAAAGAGACGCCTTCTTTCTTTGATATGGACCTGAAGGTTTCCTACGATGTTTCGATTTTTGGCAAGCAGGCGCTGCAGCTGCAGGCCGGCGTGAGGAACGTATTCAATGCCTACCAATCCGATTTTGACCTGGGAGCAGAGCGCGATTCGGGTTACATCTACGGGCCCGTGATGCCCAGGAACTTCTTTCTGGGGGTGAAGGTGGGGTTTTGAGTGAGGGGTGATGGCACTCTACTTTCAATGTAGCGCGCCAACATTTTCTAGAGAAATCGCAACTATCAGATTAAGAGATGGATATCGAGATGGCAAAAAAACTTGGCGCGCTACATTGAAAGTAAAAAAAAAACCACTTGCCGAGCGGAGTCATGATGCAAGTGGTTTGTTTGGTGTGTTGTGCGGGTAAAGGGACTTGAACCCCCACGCCTTGCGGCACCAGATCCTAAGTCTGGCGCGTCTACCAGTTCCGCCATACCCGCAGTTACCGGTATTTTTTGGGAGAGCAAAGGTATACTTTTTTTTTAATATGTGTCCTACAGGCCGTGTAATTGGTTGTAGGTTTCATTAACTGCGTTTTGCAAATACAGCTTCTTACAGAACACAACCAGGTACATGATGCCGAGCGTGAGCCAGCCCAGCAGGAACAGCGTAAGCAGGTACGTGGATACCTGCAGGCCTTCCGGTTTGTCGGTTCTGATTAAGTACGCATTGCAGCGGTTGATCCACATACATTCCCAAACAATGGGATAGATACCACAAGTAACCAAGCCCAACAGCAGGTATACGACAAGCCCTTGTGTACGTTTGCCGTCTGCCACACAGGCCGTATTCGTTTCTTTGGCAAAAGCGTAAATCAGGTATAGGGTATAAAATCCCAAGGTTAGGATGCTATAAAGCAGTGTTAACCAAAATCCTCTGTTTGTAGGTAATCTGTTCATTGCTTTTTTTAGATAATAATATCATAAAAATAGGAAAAAAGATGCAGTCCGGGAAGGGTAGTAAGTAGCGATTTTCGGGCCGAGGCGTTAAAAAACAGACTATCAGGATGTTACAGCATTACACCGTTTTGTGGTACTCACTACCTTAACCAAAAATGGTTGTTTTCTGCGTTTTTCGTGAAGGGTAGTGAGTAGCAATTTCCGAGCTAGAGTGTTAACACGCTATCTGTTTGATAGTTGCAGCATTACGCCATTTTGTGGCACTCATTACCCTTAACCAAGCAAGTGGGTAGTAGTGCTACCCGGTTGAACATTACATGAGTTTTTCTTCTTTGTTATACCATTTTAAGTGAGTGTTTAGGCTTAATTGGTAATAATTATTAATTTTATATTTCAATTTCTTAAAATCCAATGATATGCAAAAATATTCTGTAAATAGCCATGCTATCAATGTGTTTTTAGGCTGGATAGAAGCTGATGAAATAGCAATCCCCGAGATTCAAAGGCCGTTTGTGTGGAATAGCACGAAAGTCAGAGATTTATTAGATAGTCTTTACAAAGGGTATCCGGTAGGTTATGTTGTGGCTTGGCAAAATCCCAACACACGACTAAAAGATGGCGGTTCCAGCCATGGAAAAAAGATCATTATTGATGGACAACAACGCATCATAGCTCTGAAGGCTTCTTTGCGTGGAGAAACGGTTGTAAATGATCAGTATAAAAACGTGAATATTAAGATTGCTTTTCATCCGTTGGAAGAGAGATTCGAAGTACAAAACCCTGCTATTCTAAGAAATAAAAAATGGATAGCGGATATCTCCACTGTTCTTAATGGGGATCATTACGATGTGGAAGACGCGTATTTAGCACAAAACCCAGACGAGGATATCAGGCAAATAAGAACAGCGCTTCAAAAGTTAATGAATATCAAAAACAGCCATATTGGCGTAATAGAATTGGCACACGACTTGGATATAGAAGCAGTAACTGATATTTTTATTAGGATCAATTCAAAGGGAATGGTTCTTAGCCAGGCCGATTTTGCAATGAGCAAGATATCTGCGAGTGTGGAATACGGTGGAAACGTGCTTCGCAAGGCCATAGATTATTTTTGCAAATGTTCCATATATCCTGATGCATATAACCTGATTGCTGATAATGATAAGGAATTTGCAGATACAGATTACTATAATAATATGGGATGGTTGGTAAGAAATGAAAGCAATTTGTACAATCCGGATTATAGCGATTTGATAAGGGTAGCTTTTACATCTCAATTTGACAGAGGTAGGCTCTCGGACTTGGTTAGCCTCTTGTCAGGTAGGAATTTTGAAACCAGAGACTACGAAGAAACCATTGCAGAACATTCTTTTGAGCAGTTGAAAACAGGAGTTAACCTGTATATTAACGAAACAAATTTCAAACGCTTTTTGATGATTATTGAATCGACCGGTTTTGTTGCACCTAAAATGATCAAATCAAAAAACGCCATCAATTTTGCTTACGCTTTGTACTTAAAATTAAAAGCACAAGGAGTTAATCCCGTTCTCATAGAACGATACGTACGTAAATGGTTTGTATATTCTGTCTTAACTGTTAGGTATTCCGGCTCGCCTGAAAGTTCTTTTGATTATGATATTAAAAGGATATCGGAGAGTTCTTTTGAAGAATATTTGAGAGAAAAAGAAGAAGGGGAACTATCAGATGCGTTTTGGAATGCCGCTTTACCACAAAGGTTAAATACTTCTAGCCTTGCAGGTCCTTATTTCCATGTATTTATTGCCGCTCAGATTAAAGCTAACGACAAAGGTTTTCTATCAAGCGATATATCTGTGCAATCTCTGGTTGAAAACAGAGGTGACATACATCATATCTTTTCAAGGGATTATTTAAAAAAGCGGGGATTGGAACAAAGTAAATACAACCAGATAGCCAACTATGTGTATATCCAATCAGAAATAAACATCAAAGTAGGAAACAAGTCTCCAAAAGAATACTTTGGATTGGTAAAATCCCAGATTGAAGAACCTAATAACCTAGTCAGTGGCATTGCATCTGAAAAGGAATTGCAAGAGAATTTACGAATGCATTGCATTCCTACTGAGGTACAAGATATGGAGTTCGACAATTATGATGATTTTTTGGAAATACGCCGCAAACTTATGGCACAGAAGATAAAAGAGTATTATTGGTCTTTATAGCAACCCATATCACAACAAATATGGTTGGTATTATTCCAATTAATGCTATAATCCCTGAATTTGAACAACTTTTTTTGAGGAAGATTTTGCGGCTAATGCTCTTTCACTCTTCTTCTTTTAACCGCTTTTTTCTTCTATCCGTTCTCTCTCCCTTTCTTACCTTGCTTCTCTTTCTTTTTGACGCTCGAAATCTTTAATTTCAATCCATATTGATTCGAGCGCTTTTTCTTTTGCTTTCTCTTTTGAAGCACCCCATTCTTCTGCTTTTACTCCAGTAATCTTATCTTCAATTGTACAATACCAGCCGTGATTGCTATCTCCTGTAATAGCATCTAATGCTCCTTCAACAATCAATGCAACACCGCCAGTAAGTATAGTTTCAAGAAGACCTACGCCTCCTTCAGAAAAACTGATATAAAATCTATCTTCCATGATATTAAGGTTTTAAATAATTCTCAAATCTCCTCCAACCCCAGCTCTCTCAAAAATTCATTATGGCGAGCGGTATTTTCTCTGATGGCTTCGTTAATTAAAGCCAGCTCCCGGTTGACTTCCTGCAGGTCTATTTCCGGTTCCGGCAGGGCAGTGCTGACATAGCGGGAAATGTTCAGGTTGAAATCATTCTTTTCAATTTCCTCCATGGACACCTTGCGGGAGTAGCGTTCGCGGTCTTCCCGGTGCTTGTAAGTGTTCACGATATCCTGAATGTGCAGTTGCGACAAGGTGTTCTGGCGTTTGTTCTTTTCAAAATGTTCGCTGGCGTTGATGAACAATACATCATCGTGCTTCTTACATTTCTTCAAGACCAGGATGCAGACCGGTATACCGGTAGAGTAGAAAAGGTTGGCCGGTAAACCAATGACAGTATCTATATGGTTATCCCGCAACAATTTTGTTCGGATACGTGCTTCTGCTCCTCCTCGAAACAGCACTCCGTGTGGCAGGATAATGGCCATGGTACCTTCTTCCGAAAGGAAATGAAACCCGTGCAGCAGGAAGGCAAAGTCGGCGGCTGATTGGGGCGCCAGTCCATAGCTTTTGAACCGAAAATCCTCTGCCAGTGCATCGTTGTGATCCCACTTTAGACTGAAAGGTGGATTGGCTACTACAGCATCAAATTCCATCTTCTTCCCGGGGTTTAGTTCGTTAAACAGATTCCACTGGTTGAGCAACGTATCGCCGTGGAAAATTTCGAACTCCGTATCTTTCATACCGTGCAGGAGCATGTTCATGCGTGCCAAGTTGTACGTGGTGATGTTTTTTTCCTGTCCATACAACTTGCCGATGGTTCCGTCGCTTTCTTTAACCCGCTTTCTGACGTTCAGCAGTAACGATCCGGATCCACAGGCAAAATCCAGCACGTTGTCCAGCTGATCCTTCTTGCCTGTAGTGGGATCATGGGCATCGAGCGTGACAATTTCCGAGAGGATGGTGGACAGCTGTTGCGGCGTATAGAACTCTCCGGCCTTCTTGCCCGATCCGGCCGCAAATTGACCAATCAGGTATTCGTAGGCATCGCCCAGCGTATCGCTGTCTGTGGAAAAATCAGCAATCCCTTCTGCAATCTTTTGGATGATTTCGCAAAGCTTCTTATTCCTTTCAACCGATGTCTTGCCAAGTTTTTCCGAGTTGAGGTTTATTTCCGAGAACAGCCCCTGGAAGGCGCTTTCGAACGATTCGTTTTCAATGTACCGGAAGCCTGCCTCGAGTGTAATTAGCAAGTAGTTGTCCTGGGTGCGCGCCATTTCCGAGATGTTGCTCCACAGGTAGTCGGGCTTGATGACATAGTGCACCTTGCGGCGCATCTGTTTTTCAAACTCTACCACATCGTTTGGGTTCTCCCTGTACCAGAGTTCAAGAGGTGTCTGTGTCTCCTCTACAGGAAAATCCCTGCCGAGTTCCTTCTTTGCCGATTCTTCATAATTGAAAGACAAGTACCGCAGAAACAAAAATGACAGCATGTAATCGCGAAAATCGTCAGCATTCATAGCCCCCCGCAGCGCATCCGCTATGTTCCAAAGGGTCTTCCCCAATTGTTGTTGCTCCTTTTGTGTCATATATAAATAAAAAATTAATCGTTCATAACCGGAAACAGTTTCTGCATCAGCCCCTTCTTATGCAACTGCAATTGCTCAATCCGCCGCCCTTCGGCTTCAATCAAATTGTCCAGGCTGGAAAGGCAGTCGGCGATTTTCTGTTGTTCGTCTAGTTTTATAGGGCATAGTATTTTGAATTTTTCTAAATCATTTTTTGAAAAACCTTTGATTGATGTCCCTTGCCCAAGTTGTTTTAGGATATTAGTTTTAGCTAAATAGTAATATGCAATAAAATAGTTAAGAGCATACTTGGGTACTAAACTCATAAAATCTTGACTAGTACAAAGCTCTGTTTTATTTATAGCTAATTTCCCAATACCAACTCTGGATACAAATAAAACGCTTCCTTTAGGAATAAGCTTTGTTGCTGATTCTTTAATAGATTTTTCATTTATATATTGAGATATGGATATATTATGAATGTTTTCTTCGTTAATATCTGAACTTGATATCCATGGAATACTTCCTACCCAATACTCTTCATTTAATTTATTAGGTGTTCCACCACCTATAAAAGAGCCTATATCTCCCAACTTTTTTTCCTTCCACTCTCCATCCCTCTCAAACTCCGGGAACCGCAGGCGCGGTATTTTTTCTCCTTCTTGCGGAAACAATTGTTGCATCAATCCTTTTTTATGCTCCTGCAGCAGCTCCAGCCGCTTGTTGTGCCCATCAATAACGGTGTCCAAACTAGACAGGCAGTCGGCAATTTTTTGTTGTTCGTCAATAGTTTTCGGGTAATAAATAGGCAATAATTTAATTATATCTGCATTCAGGTTTTTTACAGCCGCACCTGCTGCATTTGTATTAAAATATGATTGACTTAATTCCGAAGAGATGAAATAATAAAGGTATTCTTCAAAAGTGATATTTGATATTTCACGAATAGCTATCCATCCGTCATGTATACAGGTCCTAATTTTTAAGATATATGGACGCCCAAAACTCATTGAATTAGAAAGGATTAAATCTCCTGGATTTACTTCCCTAGTACTTGTTAGTGCTTCTTCAACAACTTTTTCTTTTGTACTTACAATGTACTTTGAATTAACCGCTACGTCCGCTATTTTTAACCAATTTAGCCCATCAGCCTTTGTTGTAAGGAAATCCTGAATTGGCCTTGGTGATCCCCCTCGGACTATTTCAGAAAACTGACCTAAATTACGCTTTTCCCACTCTCTTTCAAACCCCGGAAATCTCAATTCCGGTATGAATTTATTTTGTTTCATATTTTCTATTACACTATCTAAAAATCTTTTCTTAATTTTTTACTTGGAAAAAAGAAATAAAAATCTAATAATCAGCACATAACGCTATTTCTTTTTCACTTTTCTTTTTCATTTCTTTTTTTTTCTGGCAAAAAATATTTCCGATAAGTTCTAGATCCTTCAGCCTTAATGTCTCCATTCTCAACCATCTTATACAATAATTTCTGTATTTCTTTTTTGGGTACATCCTTTATCCTTTGTGTAATATCTCCGATGCCCGAATGGGGGTAATTCTGGATATCCTTAAGTATCAATTGATTTAACACATAAGGCTCAACTGTTTTAAGCGATGGAGAAATATTTAATTTAGAAGCTGAAAGTAATTTAGGGTTTATTAAAAAAGCGTTCCCTTTACCTTTTCCTTGAGTAATTAATATATTATTTTCGACAAGTTTACCATACCAATTACGAAGTCTGTCCTCCTCTGGCAACTGTAAAATCTTAGCTAGTTCGGTGGATAATATTTTGTTATGCCTTGCTACTATACCAACCAAAATCCGTTCACGCTGGTTAAGTTGATAGTGACGTGATATATAGTCGGTTAATTTAAGTGCGTTTACATCAGTAATGCGAGATTCTATTGTTACGGTTACTCTGTTAAAATCTGACTCAATAACAGGAAAAGGCTTTGCATCAATACTCAGCTTCTCATAAATCAAATCATAACCTGAACCTTCTCCTTCCATCAGTTTCAAATCATGCATTAGTTTTATTAAATGCGGATTACGCCGATGCTTTTGATGTAGAATATTATCGCTGTTAATTCCCAATGGCAAACTGCCTGGACTAGTAATCTTTAACCTGTCCGGATAAACCTCTATACTGATATCTGAAGATATCAAGTAAGATTTATGAGCAAAAGCATTAACCAGCAATTCCCTCACAACCTCTTTAGAATAATGTCTGATTTGATTCCTGTACAATCCATCAGGAAGCTCATAGCTGTAATTTAACTCTATTGCCTCTTTCTCTATTGAGTAAAGTAATTCCTGAGGATTCATATCATACTCGTCCCAAATATATTTCCGTGTCTTATTCTCCAAAGAATCATAAACAATATATTGAACAGTTATAGGATAAGACAGTTTAGCACGTTGCTTTGCAGAACCAAGCCATAAAACGCCTAGATTGGTTAGATAGTTATCTTCCGTAAGATTATAATGCTCTAATATTTCATTGTCATTCTTAACTTTAATACTTTCTTTAACTCTATCAGAGGCTTTTATTAAATCTATGAATTTGATAATATTATGATGAGGTATATCTTCTACCTTAACATTCCTCTTATACAACTCCCACTGAAAAGCTTCTTTTTCAGATGCTATTCTTTGTAAATCTTCACTTCTCACTGGTTCACACTTATCTGCAATACGAATAAAAATCTTGCCATCTGAAGTGGACGCCATTATTTTATGAGACGGAAAAACACTAATCTCAAAATACTCTCCTCCATTGTCATGACTAAGAATAGGAGAAGGTGAAATTCCCACTCCAAAAGTAAACCCCCGTAATTTTTCTATGCAATAATTTATATCCTTTTGGTTAATTTTTTGATCCATAGGGGGTTTCCCCGTTTTATTGTCAAAGCCAATAATAACAATGCCTCCTTGAGCATTAGCAAGGCACACACAGGTTTTAGCCAATTCTTTAAAACCTTTATCACCAGTCTTAATCTTCTGTAAACCTTTATATTCTCTAACCTGCGTTTCCATAATTTACTAAATATAATTACTAATATTATTCTTCACTACTCATACGCCGCCAAGCCGCTGATTTCCCTTCCCTCGGCCAGTTTTTTTAGCTGGGGTAGGAGATCGGCCATGAGCTGTAGTTCTTTTGTTTTGCGTTCTTTCCAGCCCAGATCGAGCGGGGCAAGCAGGTCGGTCAGGGCTTCTCCGTCAAAAATCATGCGGGTCATAATCTGGTGGATGAAGGCCTGCAGGTCTTCGGTTGGCAGGCCGTTCCTGCGGGCTATGACGGCTATTTGTTGGTGGTACTTCTCTGTCTTGAACTGCAAGAATCCGTCGTGGAGTGCCTCGGCCTGTTGTCCTTTTTCCCAATCCAGGCCGTTGATGTATTCCACCAGGTCATCTTCCTGGTCTATGAAATTGGAGTTAGAACGGAGCAGGGCAATGACCTGGGATTTGGTCATGCTTTGTTTGGCCGGTTTTCTTTGTGTGCTGTCGGCAATCAGACTCATGATATAGTCGTAGTCTATGATTGCCGAGGCAAAGAGTACGAACTCAAAGTCCAGCTGTTGTACGTTCTCTGGAGCTTTGTCACCCTCTTTTTGCTGTATTTCTCGCAGCATTTTGGCCGTTTCTATGTAGGAACTTCTGAACTCCTGCAGGGTTGTTTCCGGCAGGATAGCATTGATTTCTGCCTGTTGTTCTTCGGTAATGTCTGTGTACTGGTCCAACTGTGTTTTATACCGTTGTACTTCCTTGAAGTTCTTGACAAAGGTGATGCGGGCAGCATCTCCCCGCAGGTTGTAGACTTCCTGTGGCTCGTTGAGCAGGTTGTGGTGCTGCATGAAATCTCCCAAGGCTTGTACGGCTTCTTTGTATTTTTCTATGACTACCGGAGCCGGGTCCACCAGCCAGATTTCTTTGGCCCGTTCGCTTTCTTCTCCGGAAAAGAGGGCAATGGCCTGATTGACGGTGTCTTGTTGTGAGCGGAAATCCAGAATGTTGCCGTAGGGTTTGGTGTCGTTCAGGATACGGTTTGTCCGGGAAAAAGCCTGAATTAAGCCATGGTGTTTCAGGTTTTTGTCTACGTATATTGTGTTCAGGTATTTGCTGTCAAAGCCGGTCAGCAACATATCTACCACAATGGTGATATCAATTTTTTTGTCTTTGGGGAGTTCTTTGTTGCTCCATTGTTGGTCTTTGATGCGTTTTTGTATGTCCTGGTAATAGAGGTCAAAGAAAAAGATTTCGTGGTTGGTGCCGTATTGTTTGTTGTAATCTTTGATGATCTCTTTGAGAGCGGCTTTCTTTTTCTCCGGCTCTTTCTTGTTGTCTTCCCGTTCCTGTGCCAGGTCTTCTTGGATTTGCCGGATGTCTTGATCGCCGTTGGCCGGAGGCGAGAACACACAGGCTACCTGCAACGGCACAAAATTGGAGTCTTCGGCTGTTTTGCGCTTTTGTATCTCTTTGAATAGTTGGTAGTATTCTATGGCGTTGTTGATGGATGCCGTAGCCAGCAATGCGTTGTATTTCCGATAGTTGGTAGCAGCGTTATGTTTGTCCAGGATGGCTTCTACGACGGCTTGTTGCGCTATGGCTTCTCCCGGCTTGGCGTTTTCCGATCCTTTGCCTTTGTAGTAGTCCACGTGGAAGCGGAGTACGTTTTTGTCTTCAATAGCGTGCGTTATGGTGTAGGCGTGGAGCTGTTTTTCAAAAATGTCTTTGGTGGTTATGTAGGAAGCATATTCTCCCTCACGAACGCTGTATGTGGCGTTTTCCTCAAAGATTGGGGTACCGGTAAAACCAAAAAGTTGTGCCTTGGGGAAAAACTCTTTGATGGCTTTATGGTTTTCTCCAAATTGCGAGCGGTGGCATTCGTCAAAAATAAAAACCACCCGCTTGTCTTTCAGCACTTTTAACCGCTCTTTGTGGTTCTTCTTGTTGGTATCGTCAAGGGCTAAGCCGAGTTTTTGGATGGTGGTGACAATCACCTTGTTTGCGTAATCTGTAGAGAGGAGCCGTTGGACCAACATGTCTGTGTTGGTGTTTTCTTCTACGCTGCCTTCCTGGAATTTGTTGAACTCTTCCCTGGTTTGCCGGTCCAGGTCTTTGCGGTCCACCACAAACAGGCATTTTTCTATCAGGGGGTTGTCCTTCATTAAGGTAGATGCTTTGAACGAAGTGAGCGTTTTGCCGCTCCCTGTTGTATGCCAGATGTAGCCGTTGCCTCGGTTTT
>MTBK01253016.1_pt1:2500-66991 | contig 66991 bp, 55 predicted proteins | sample 1535981 | NCBI WGS metagenome assembly MTBK01 (sample SAMN06109225, study PRJNA356200) | anaerobic digester metagenome | isolation source: biogas reactors fed with pig manure or primary and secondary sludge | place: Spain | collected 2016-06-30
AAGGCCTTCCTGCGGTTGCCAGTCGCGTAAAATATTGGGACGGAAACGCTGATGCCTTCGGGGATATTGTGCAGGGCGACTGCTATGGCAATGGCTACGCCCAGCGCCGGTTCCTGCATGGCGGCTAAAAAAGTGGCAATGCCTTCGGGAAAATTGTGAATGGTAATGGCCAGCGCCGTCAGCAGTCCCGTGCGCATAAGCCCCGCGCGCGCCGGGCGGTGATCGTGAACTCTCCGCTCATGATGAGCAGAATCCATGAATACGGCGGACGAAAAATCCGGAAGCGCCGCCTTGGGATCGTGAAGCGGCGCCGTCTCTTCCTCGGAATGCGTTTCATGGGGGTTTTCGGCGGCGGGAATCAGGTTGTCGATCAGCGCCATGACCATCATGCCGCCGAAGAACGATGCAGCGGTGAGCCAGTTTCCCCACAAGTCGCCGTAGCGTGAGGCCAGCATCGCCGTGCTTTCGGGAAAGATTTCGACAAAGGAGACATACAGCATGACCCCTGCCGAAAAGCCCGTCGCCACGGAAAGCAGACGGTAATCCGTGCGCTTCGCGGTAAAGGCGATAACGCTGCCGATGCCGGTGGCCATGCCGGCCAGCAGCGTCAGTCCCAGGGCGATGCAAACATGCTCCATCTTCCGGCCTCCGTCGTGAAAAACACCCGCCCGCTTTCCGGCTGCGTGACAATCCGGATTGCCTTTTTTGCGTTGTTTCTTTTACGTGTTGAGCCTCCTGAAGGAGAGCCTCCGGGAGCTTCGTCTTTTCTTCCAACCGAAAAAGAGATTCTTGCGCAGGCGGATACTGCGCGGGCCGTCCCATAAGCGGCGGCGTTATTCCGCCAGAACGTAGGCGAAAATCAGTGGAACAACGATGGTGGCGTCGCTTTCGATGACAAAGCGGGGCGTATCCACCGAAAGTTTCTCCCAGGTTATTTTTTCGTTGGGAATGGCGCCACTGTAAGATCCGTATGAGGTCGTGCTGTCGGAGATCTGGCAGAAATACGACCATAGCCTGCAGTTCATCTCCAGGTCCTGGCGGATCAGCGGCACAACGCTGATCGCGAAGTCTCCGGATATGCCGCCCGCGATTTGGAAGAAGCCGACGCCCTGGTTTTTGGAGGCTTCCAGATACCAGTCGATCAGGGCGTTCAAAGCTTCCAGTCCCGACCTGACAACCGCGGCGTTGCCGATGGTTCCTTTCCGCACACTAGAGACAAAGACATTGCCCAGCGTCGAATCTTCCCAGCCGGGAACAAAAATCGGGATGTTTTTTTCGCAGGCGGCAATGACCCAGGAATCCTTTTCGTCAATCTCATACTCCCCTTTCAGGACGCCGCTGGAAAGAAGCTGATAAATAAATTCATAGGGGAAATATCTTTGATGATTCTCTTCCGCCTGCTTCCAGAACGCCAGCAGCTTTTTTTCGACCTTTCTCATGGCTTCTTCTTCGGGAATGCAGGTGTCGGTGACGCGGTTCAATTTCATTTTGAGCAACTCCACTTCATCGGCGGGTGCGAGGTCGCGATAGTGCGGAACGCGGCGATAATGCCGATGGGCCACCAGATTAAACACGTCCTCCTCCAGGTTGGCGCCCGTGCAGGAGATTGCGTGGACTTTATCCTCCCGGATCATCCGGGCGAGCGTGATGCCGAGTTCGGCGGTGCTCATGGCGCCGCCCATGGCAACCATCATCTTACCGCCCTGCTGGAGATGGTCGACGTAGGCCTGAGCCGCATCGACCAACACGGCAGCGTTGAAATGCCGGAAATTTTTCTTGATGAATTCTTTGACGGCCGGAAAATTAAAAGCAACACGCTCCATCATTTGCACACTCCTGACAGGTTTTTAAAGCCGCGGTCGCGGTAAACTCCCGGACGCGGTTTTACGGATGAGCTGCGCTTTGGGAAAGCAGGGTTTCCAAAACAGAGGATGCGGGGGCCATTTTATCAAAGTGCTCTCCTTTTCGATATCGCAATGTTTTGGTGTGCCGTTGCTTAATGAACGACGATGTAAAACAGACGCAGCTCAAACATTGAAGAATTGATCAATGTATTACCAGTTACGAGTTACTCGCTCATATCATGGAGCGGCGGAAATTGCAACCGGTCATCACTGCCCCATTCGCCCGTTCCGCCATTCAAAAGCGCAAAAAACAACTGTCAATCGTTCGCAAAATCAGATAGCATTCGGGCAGCCGTTAAAGAATACATGAAAGAAAGGAGGCATCGATGAAACTTAAAACAAAAGACGGGGGATGGAATCCCTATGTTGCCGGAGCGCTCGTCGGTATTCTGGCTATTGCTTCGGTTTACGCCACAACGACGCTGATGGGCAAAACCAATTACCTGGGCGCGTCCACGACTTTTGTCCGCGCTGTTGGTTTTGTAGAGCAGGTGTTCGCCTCGGAACATGTTGCCCAAAACGCGTATTTCGCCGCCACGAAAATCAAAGTGGACTGGCAGTTCATGCTCATCATCGGAATTTTCCTGGGCGCGCTGATTTCCTCTCTGACGGATAAAAGCTATCGGGTGGAAAAAGTGCCGCCCATCTGGCGGAAACGCTTCGGTTCCTCAATGGCCAAAAGAGGCGCAGGCGCGTTTGTCGGAGGCATCGTGGCCATGGTTGGTGCCAGGTTGGCGGATGGATGTCCCAGCGGACACGGGCTTAGCGGCATGATGCAGCTATCGGTAAGTTCTTTTGTAGCGCTGGCGCTGTTTTTTGCGGCTGGCGCTCTGACCGCCGCGCTGGTTTACAAAAGGAGGGCGTCATGAGCATTGATCAGATTTTGGGTTTGGTTACCGGCGTGGTGTTTGGATTTCTGTTGCAGAAAGGGAGGGTCATCCGTTTTGAAAAACAGGTGGGCGCGCTTTTGATAAAAGATATGACCATCTTCAAATTCATGCTTTCCTCAATTCTGGTCGGCATGGTCGGGATTTTTATTCTCTCAGACCTGGGGATCATCACCTTCAGCCATAAACCAATGAATGTGGGCGCGGTGGGGATCGGCGCGGTTTTGTTTGGCATCGGCTGGGCGGTGATGGGATTCTGCCCCGGCACTTCCGTTGCGGCTGTGGGGGAAGGCCGCGTACACGCTTTGTTTGCCATCGCGGGAATGATTGCCGGCGCGGCGGTGTTTGCCGAACTGTATCCCTTTTTTCAGTCAACAGTCATAGCCTGGCAGGACTTCGGCAAGATCAGCCTGCCGGGCGCTTTGGGTATTTCGCACTGGGTTATTGTGCCCATCTTCTGGGCGGCGACGATTGGACTGTTCGTTTTGTTCGAGAAAAATGGTCTGTAAAATCTGAATCATATCAGGCTCCCGTCCACCGGCATCGAAGGTCTGCATGCCGGTGGACGAGGATCGATCCATTGCCGCCCCTTCCAATTTGTAAAAACCACTTGACAGGACAAGCCGGATAAGGGTAGGGTTTGCCAAACTGGAATGATTCCGACATGAGGACCAATACCAAAGAAGACCTGATCGGTCAGTTAAAGGAAAACGGGCTCAAGATTACGCCGCAGCGTCTGGCGATAATCGACGCGCTGGTGGAAAATCGCCACGAGCATCCCGGCGCGACGCTCATCTTCAATGAAGCCCGGAAAAAAGCCGGGCGCGTCAGCCTGTCAACGGTTTATGCGACGCTTAAGGAATTTTCCGAAAGCGGGCTGATCCGACAAATGGAATTTGACAGGATGGAGAACCGCTACGATGTGGATCTCTCCGACCATGTGAATCTCATCTGCAAACGGTGCGGAAAGATTGTGGACTACCACATCCCCGCGACGCTCGAGCCAAAGAATATTGTCCGAAAATCGGGATTTGTCGTCACCGATACCCGGATTGAATTTTACGGTTATTGCCGGGACTGTTTGAAGCGCCCCGACTGATATTCCGATCCCGCAGTCTCGCAGGACATACACGGAAGGCAAAAAAATCGGGAAGAGAGGCTTTTATGTTTTATCAAGAATCATTCCGGCTTGAAAAAGGAGGCAATGAAGAATGTCGAAAACAGAAGAAGCATTGAAGGAAGCTTTTACGGGAGAATCACAGGCCAACCGAAAATATCTGGCTTTCGCGGCCAAGGCCGATCAGGAGGGATTTGCCCAGGCCGCAAGATTATTCCGGGCGGCCGCGGAGGCGGAAACTATTCATGCCCACGCTCATTTGAGAGCATTGAAGGGCATCCGTTCTACAAAGGAAAACCTTCAGGAGGCGGTTGCCGGAGAAACGCATGAGTTCAGAAACATGTATCCGGCCATGATCGAGGCGGCCAAAGCCGAAGGTCATAAAGAAGCAGAGCGGTCTTTTCATTTTGCCAACGAAGTCGAAAAAATTCATGCCGGCCTCTATCAGCAGTTATTGGATAATCTGGACAGCGCGAAAGAATCCTACAGCTATTATGTGTGTCCGGTCTGCGGCTATACCGCGGAAAAAGAAGCGCCGGAAACCTGTCCGGTCTGCGGCGCCAAGGGGAAGATGTTTAAAAAAGTGGATTAATAATACCAAAGAGGAGATTCACCATGGCAAATCGAAACGATGTTTTTAAATGCGACGTATGCGGTCACATTGTGGCCGTGCTGCACGACGGCAAAGGCGAACTGGTCTGTTGCAATCAGCCCATGAAAAAGCTGACGGAAAACACGATGGACGCCTCAAAGGAAAAACATGTGCCGGTCATTGAGAAAGTGCCGGGCGGCGTCAAGGTAAAAGTCGGCAGCGTAGCCCACCCGATGGAAGAAAAACACTACATCGAGTGGATCGAAGTGATCGCCGATGGCAAATCCTGCCGCCAGTTCCTGTCGCCGGGCCAGGCGCCCGAAGCGTTTTTCCCCATCGAAGCAGCCACGATTACAGCTCGGGAATACTGTAATCTGCACGGTCTGTGGAAAGCGTAAAAAGAGCCGGAAGTCGGCCGCCGAAGCGGATTATCCCCGGATCCGGCAGATTTTTGAGGCGCTGGTGGAAATCGCAACGGACCACCTGCGCTTGTCTGAAGAAAGACTGAAACAAGAATCTCCGGCGCCTTCGGGGGAAGGCGTAACCCGGAAACCATTATCCTGCAAGCGAACGCAGGGGGCCGGCATAAAAGTCGGCTCCCTGCGCTGGCGCAGGATCGTGCCGACATGGGTGCCGGAACGCGCGATGGTGGCCGGTATCCGCAAGCGAAAGAAGAGCTAAAGGGCCGCTACCCGAAGAATCCCTGACCTGACGACCCATGGAAGAAATGGGGATCGCCCATTAAACCAATTCTTTGCTCAACGGTGCGCAATAGGGGCCTTCGGGTATTACGACAAACGAGCATCCCTGTCTGGCCAGATTGTCGACAGTTTTTTGCAGCTCGCCGGTAATTCTCTCCGAACCGGCCTCCATGATCTTCGCTCCCAGAAATGCGTCGGCGCCGGAAGCAATTCCATGGGAAAAGAAATAGAGGTTATCCAGCCCGGTTTTCTCATAGACCCTGGCCTGCATCTGTATCTGCCACTGATCTTTTACGATGTCGGTCGCTTTGCTGATGTCACGGATGAAGCGGGGAAAATCGTTGCGGTACTTGCGGAGCATGTTTTCATACGCCTGTGAGCCGACGCCTTCCACGCATCCTCCCACGGCAATGATTGTCCCCCCTTTTTTTACGCAGGGGAGGGCTGTCACAAGCGCTTTGGTGCATTGATAAAAGGTGGCATCCAGGGGATAACCCCCGCAACCGGTCAACACAACGTCCGCCTCTGCCTCAACGATTGGGCAGGCTTTCCCTTTTACATAATTGCATGCCTGATGATGCGTTTCAAAAAGATCTCCGCCAAAGGCCTTGACGATTCTTTTTTCATGGTTCACCACAAGTTGGAGACTGAAATCAACACAGGCAAGTTTGGCCACAGACAGCGCCTCTTCATGGCAGGGGTTTCCCTCCAGCAGTGCGATACCGGCCTTGGGGTGAGAGAGAAATTCGTACCCGTGAAAGTGCTGAATAGTCTCCGGGGATGAAAGCCCGGGACAGAGTGTCTTGCGGCCGCCTGAAAAACCTGCCATAAAATGGGGCTCGACAAGTCCGATGACTATTTTATAATCCGCCTGTGCAAAATCTCTGTTGAGCTTTATAGGCGCTCCGGAATAGCTTGTGCCGGCAATGCTGACCATGTCGCCTTCGGCATCATGATCCAGAATTTTATATCTGCCGGCAATATCATCACCAAACATGAAAGCCCTTTCTTCTTTTGTGCTGGGTCTGTGCATGCCGGTGGCGATCAGAAGGGTAATGTGTTTTCGATCGATTCCGGTTGACTCGATTTCATCAAGCAGGACCGGTAAAAACTTCCGGTAGGGTATCGGTCTTGTAATGTCCGATACAGCGATCATCACATTACTGCGCGGTTTTTTCTTGATGGAATCCACAAGACTTTCCGAGCAAATCGGATTTCTGATGGCCTGCAGGACAAGTTCTGATTCAACCGCCGCGGGAGGCTCGTAGGAGGAACGATAGATCCGGCTTGTGTCGGGAAAATCAATGTCGAGAAGAGTGTGGTGATATCGTATTTCCGCCTTCATCAGATACTCGCTTATGGAATCATTCCTACTGAAAAGGCCAGCATGAACTGGGCGGCATAGTACATCGGCAACCCGGCGTAACGGTTGAAGATGCCTTTTTTCACAAACCGGTGCCTTGCCACAAACAGGTCTGAAACATAAAACAGGATGGATCCTGCCATGACCAGTGCCCGGGCTTGCACGGAGAAGTCCTGGCGAACGGCAAGAGAGGCCGCCCCTACCACCATGATGGAGATAATGACAATATAGGCGATAACCGGGCCCATCATTGGACCGAGGTGCGGACGCAGTCTGGTAAATACATATGCGGAAATGACGGTAACCGCTGCGAGGGACACCGCTGTGCCGGCGTTGACGCCGGAGGTCACGAAAAACGCCACGATATAGGCAATATGCCCTGTGAGGAAAAACGCAAGGCCGGCCGTAAACACTTTGCGGTTAAAGAAAAACGCCAGGCAGACGTCGCCGACCAGACAAAGTACAAGACCTGCCAGAATGAGATAGAAATAGGTTCCCGCCGCATAGGGCTGCATCAGGGCCGTTGCGATGAAGAGGCCCGACAAAAAAGGTTTCGTCAGAAGGATCCCCTTGAGGCTTTCCTTTTTTTCCGCAAAAAGAAGCCCACAAAGAAGAACCACGGCCAACATCAGGATGATTGTTGTCATTGTTTTTCCCTCCATAGTGATTTTCTTATCGACCTTTTAATACACTTATCCCTCGCATAGCAACAGAAAATATTGGGGTCAAATCTTGACGTCCTTGTAAAAAGTCAATTTCGCACTCTTTTCGTCTTACCGGCGAAAGCCGGTATCCAGTAATTACAGTTGGTTATGGACCCCGGCCTTCGCCGGGGTGACGGTTTGAGTTACTTTTTACGAGTTCATCAATCTTTATTCTTGACATTTCTAGATCGTTTCATGACTGTGCCGGATCTGTAATATCACGCAGCCGGAGATCGGGAGGCTGTTGGGCGGAGTGGCTTACAGCGTGGTAAGCCAGGCGCGCAAAAGGTTGCAAGTCAGGATTGAAAAAGACCCGGCGCTTGGGAAGGAAGTAGCGAAGATCCAAAAGCTCTGTCAAATATCAAGAATAAAGATTTGGCCCTAAAAACTCTCCAAAAACTCAAAAAAAAGAGGGGTAATGAAACCCCTCGTTTTTATTATTGGCGTCCCCATGGGGAGTCGAACCCCAGTTACAGGCGTGAAAGGCCCGTGTCCTAGGCCTCTAGACGATGGGGACGTTATCGGCCTGGCGTTTACGCAAGTTGCGCCTTATATATTTTTCAATCCGGAAAGTCAAGCTTCGCCTCCACTATTTTTTAAAAGGCTTGCATTCTGAAGAAAACCAGTTAATCTTTTTAAAAACATGGCTCTGTGACAGCCATCCGGCGGAGAAAAGTTTCGGGGAGACTGAATCAGAGGGTAACCATCCGGAAAATCAGGCGGCAGGAGATAAACAATGAATATCAATGAGTTTCGTACACCGGAAAATGATGTCCATGAGATATTTCTTCATCGCTGGTCCCCCCGGGCAATGTCCGGCGGAGACGTCGATGAGGCAACGCTCCTGACGCTTTTTGAGGCGGCGCGCTGGGCGCCTTCCTCGAACAATAACCAGCCCTGGCGGTTTATTTACGCGCGCCGGAACACGCCGCGCTGGGAGGTTTTCTTTGAACTGCTGGCGGAGGGTAACCGGGTGTGGGTGAAAAACGCCGCCGTTCTGATTGCCGTGATATCTAAAACATCGTTTGATTCCGGAAAACCCGCGCGAACGCATTCCTATGATGCGGGCGCCGCGTGGGTCAGCCTGGCCCTGCAGGGGTCGCTGAAAAATCTGGTGGTTCACGGCATGCAGGGATTTGACTACGACAAAGCCAGAGAAGCGCTGCAAGTGCCCGATGGCTACACGGTGGAGGCGATGATTGCCGTCGGCCAACCCGGGAAGAAAGAGGACCTTCCTGATTATCTTCAGGCGCGGGAGTTTCCTTCGCCGCGAAAAAAACTGGATGAAATCGTGATGCAAGAGGTTTTTAAAAAGTAGCGGCACAGATAGGGGCATCATGAAAGAAACAGGGGGAATTTTACTGATTGTATGGGTTTTGCTGTGGTTTTCGTCTGTGTCGGATTCGCGGCCAATGAAACCGGCAGGGACGGCCGGTTTGTCGCCTATGACGACGGGACTGTCTTGGATACCGGCGCCGGCCTGATGCGGGCGGATAAAGACAACGGAGCCGATCTTCACTGGGCCGCCGCCAAGTCTTTCTGTGAAAGTTTTAACGCGGGCGGTTACACGGTGCCGACGAAGAACGAACCGGCGGGATTGTACGACGGCTCGCGCCGCGACGTCCGCGTTCTTCCGGTGCGTTCCCGCCGGTAGCGCGTCAAAACAACATCAGAAATGGACCACCGCTTTCAGGGGGACGGGCGGGTAGATCTGTCCGTGCACGGGAGGCATGGAATTATAGACCCAGTCGATTTCCAGCGTTCCCAGCCGGATGCCCCGGCGGCGGGTATAGCCCTGGAATACTCCTCGGACCAGAACATCTTCCATTTGCATTGTCAGCCCGAAGATCGCCATCGTTTTCCCCGCTTCCAGCCGCTTCAGTTCCTGACCGAACGCGCCGGGATGAAAAGCCAGACGGTTTTCATCGCAGGCCTGGCATTGGATGACGGGGATGACAACCGGATATTCATCGTCGTCAATGAACGATAAAAATTTAAGAGAATCCAGGCGGTCGAACAGGTTTTTCCCGAATGGCGAAAGCGCCTTCGCTCCGGCGTTTTGCGCGGCGGCACCTTTCGCGATTCTGGTCAGAATCGCCGACGCCGCGATGGAGGCCAGCGGCAGCGGCGCTCCTTCCGTTGTTTCCTTCAGCTCCAGATAGTGGACCGTGTTGATTCCGAAATACGTATTGTAGCGGAACATCGGTTGTTGATTGTATATTTCGTATTCCGGTCCTTCTTTTTTCAAATGGGTCCAGAGGGCTTTCCCTCGCCAGACTTTTTTATCCAGCGTCAGAATGGCAAAGCCGGTTTTTCGGTTCTGCTGCAGATAGTTTTTGCTCACCCCTTTGCAGAACTCGCCGATGATCATCTGCGTCGGTGTGGAGGCCATGACCGAGGTCAGAAGCGACAGGTGCGGCAGGCCGTCAGACGTCACGGTCGCGATGATGCCGACTTTCTCCGACGGCGCGAAGGCCGTCATGTCCGATTCGGAAAAACGATTTTTGATGGTCATGCGCTTTTTCCTTTCCCTTAGAAATCAGCCGACGCAGGCCGGATGGCGTTTGTTCAGTTTCTCCGGCGGTTTTTTGGACTCCGCGCCTTTCGCCAGTCTTGTCGCTCCGCTCCAGCAGACGTTCGTCTCCGGTGCCGCGTCTTTCGCGACGTTTGTCAGATTTTCCATGAGCGACTTTTCCACGGGTTGTGCCTCGGCAAATGCCCAGTTGAGTCCCAGCCGTTTGTATTTGTCCCGGCACAAATGGTTGAAAGCGCACAGCTCCCAGCGGTCAACCGCTCCCTCCAGATTTTCGCGGATGAACCGGCCGATGCCCGTGATGTTTCCGGGGGTGTCGGTTGCGCCCGGGATAACGGGGGTTCTGATCCACAGCGTTTTCGGATATGGGTGGGTTTTTTTGAAGCGCGCTGCGAAGACGGCGTTGTCCAGAATTTTCGCGTTGTCCGCTCCCGTGAATCTTTTGTGTTTTTCCGGATCGATTTCCTTGAGATCATACAGGAGGACATCGACATACGGAAAAAGGACGGCCAGTGTTTTTTGAGGCGCCTGCCCGCAGGTGTCCAGGGCCGTTGAAATGCCATTGGCTCTCAGCTCTTTCAGAAGGGGCAGACAGAATTCATGCTGCAGAGCCGCCTCTCCGCCGGACAGCGTCACGCCGCCGCCGGACTCGTCGAAGTAAACACGATCCTTGACCAGTTCACGGACAAGATCCGGCACATTCCATTTTTTGCCCAGAAGCTCCATGGCGGTTGTGGGGCATTCTTCCGTGCACAGGCCGCAGCCGGTGCAGAGCCGCCGGTTGATGACGATGCCGTCGGGCGTCTTCTCCAGTGCTTTTTCCGGGCAGGTTTCCACGCAGAGGCCGCATCCGATGCAGCTTGCTTTGAGCCACTGAATCTGGGGCTTTGGGCTGATGCTTTCGGGATTGTGGCACCACAGGCAGCCGAGCGGGCACCCCTTGAAAAAAACGCTCGTGCGGATGCCGGGTCCATCCTCCGTGGACATGCGGAGAATTTGCAGAATACGGCCCTGTTTTGCTTCGACGCGCTTCATCGCTTGTCTGCCTTAAAATTGCTGGTGACTGACCCGTTCAATGACCTCATTTTGCAGCTCTCTTCCCACCGTCGTGAAATAGGCGTTGTAGCCAGTGATTCGCACCAGGAGATGACGGTAGTTTTCGGGATGGTCCTGCGCGTCTTTCAGCATGTCGGAATCCAGCATGTTGATCTGCAGTGCGGTCCCGCCGTTTCTGGCATAGCCTTTCAGATACGCCTTGAATTTATCCTTGTGGACCGGATCCCGGAGAATCGACGGATTGAACGTAATAGTGTGGCTGGCGCCGTTCGGCAGGAGGTTCAGATAGTCCAGCCAATCACCCCGTCCGTCCTGCGCTTTTCCGCCCAGCGCCTTTCCGACCGAATTGGCGTTGGCGGTTGGCCCTTTGGTGTCCGCTCCGTTGGAAGGGCAGATGGCGTTGGAAAGGAACTGGCCCTTGGTTCGTCCGTCGGCGCTTGCCGCCATAATGTAGCCGTCGCCCGCCCAGTAGTTCCAGCTGAGCATTCCCGGGCGATACCTGCGCCCGGTGGAGACGGTCCGGTGCCGCCACGTTTCGTCACACCAGAGCCGCATGACGCGCAAGGCGAGCGCGTCCGCTTCGTCGTCGTCGCGGCCGTACTTGGGGGCGCGGTTTTTGGCCATGGCCTGGAGCACTTCGTGCCCCTCCCAGTTGGCCCGAAGCGCTTCCGCCAGTTCGGGCAGCGTACAGACTTTTTTATCGAAGACCAGATGCTTGATGGCGAGGAGCGAGTCCACGGTGGTCGCGTAGGTTACGGCTTCGAGCGTGGTAAAGCTGATTTCGGCGCCGCCCTGCGTGACATCCAGACCCTTTTCGGCGCAGCCTGCGACCATGCAGGAAAGATAAGGTGTGGGGAAAAAGCGGGCGCGGATGGATTCGGACGTTTCGTACAGCTCGACACATTTTCGAATGATATACCGCGTCTGGACAGCGTACGCTTCCCAGAACTTGTCCCAGGTTTTCAAAGACGCGGCGTCCGGCGTTTTGGGGCCGTTCTGCCGGATAGCTTCCGTTTTTCCGGTCATGGGGTCATAAAAGGGCAGGAGATCTTTTCCGCCCGTGAGCGCCAGCTCGACGGCTTTGAGCAAATTGAGGTTGTTGTCCACGGTTCCGGAGCGGTCATTTCCGACCATGGTGTTCTCCAGACACCCGACGGGCGCATATTCGTGGATATTGCCCTCGTGGATCAGGTGCGCCAGCCCCGCTTTTTTGGCTTCCAGCATCATGCCGGCCATGGAACGTTCGTCGAAATTCAGCAAAAAAGGCGCGCCCTGGCTGGATTCGATCATGTCCACGATTTTGTCGTACAACGCTTCGGGACTGTTTTGGTGCAGCCGCACGTTCGGCTTGGGCTCCAGGATGGGCGACATTTCATCGATCACTTCCAGCATGGCGTAGGTCAGATCATTGGTCATGTCGCGGCCGTTGGCCCCGAGGCCGGAAAGCGTGATCAGCTGGCCGAAACCGGCGGTAATACCCTGATTGCCGTTGCGGATCATGGCGTCGTATGCCGTGTTGGCGTGAACCCAGAAGCATTTCAGAATTTCCTTGGCCCAATCCCGCGGCATGCCGTTGCGTAGAGATCTTTCGTAGTACGGGTAAAGATACTGGTCCGCCCGGCCGAAGGAAACGCCCGCGCCCGGGTAGTTCTCGTCCGTCATGACCAGCATGTGGTTGAGCCAGAGCGCCTGAACGGCTTCCCAGAAATTCGTCGGGGGCTCCCACGGCACACGGGCCAGATTGGCGGTCATGGTCCGAAGCTCGGCTGCGCGGACGGCATCCGTCTCCTTTTGCGCCAGGTCTTCACACAGTAACCGGTATTTCGCGGCCAGGTCGCGCGCCATGGTGGAGGCGGTCATCATCGCCCGGAGCTGTGCGCCCTTCGGTCCGTTGCGTCCGGCATTGCCGAGGTCGTTGTATAGGGACATCAAATCCGCGTGGACGCCCTTCCAGCCTATTTGCAGCAGCCGTTCATGACCGGGGATCAGGTGGCCGCTTGTGGCGCCGGCGTTTCCGTATCCGTGATCATGGAACCATTTCATCTTCGCCCTTGCGCCGTTTTTGCCAAAGACGAGCTTTTGCCAGGCCCTGCTTTCCTCTTTTGTAAAACACATGGACGCTTGAATATTGAACCTCGCGCCGGCGAGCAAATCCCCCGGCAGGATTTCCTGGGGGACATGGTTTACGATGGTTTCCTTCACAAACCAGGCCCGCCGCTCCACAAGAGGCCATTTCCAGAAATCCGGGTGCAGCGCCACGGGCCGTGCGGCCTGAAGATAGGAAGCGCCCAGCGTGTTGATCAGGGTATAAGTTTCCGGTACGATATAAAACGTCAGTTCATTGTAGATCACGTCCCAGGGGGTTCCGGTCGTCCAGCAGGTGAATTCGTTGTTCCAGGGGCGCTCGGTTCCCCGGAAATAATAATCGCGAAGCCATTGGATGCGGCCGGATAGCGCTTTGGGCTCTTTCAGGCGGTATTCGGTTGCCAGTGCGGTTTTCATGGTTACCTCCCGGTAAAAAGATTTACACAAGCAGGTTGTCCCGCCGGGCCACTTCCCGAAAATGCTTTTCCCTGTGGTTGGAGAAAGGCCTTCATGACAAAGGACAGCTTTTGTTGCCCGGCAGGCGACATTACCCTTGCCCACGCCAAAATAAGTCCCTCGGCCTGTTTTTGTCAAGCCAAATCCTGGCCGGTGTCAGAATCTGCCCGGCGAATTTCCTTTCACAAAAGAAGGAATGCCTCTCCGGGTTGGATGTCGCGCTGCCCCGGGCGACTTGATATATTTGAAAGAACAGGCTATATAAAAACCGGTTTTCACACTACAGCATTGAAGGCTGGATCATGACGCAAAAAGAACCCGAAAAATGGCTGAAAATTCAAATATCGGCGCCCGTGGAAGAAATCGACGCCTTAAGCAATTTTCTGGAAGAAGCAGGGGCCCAGGGCGTTTATTCCGAGTCGCTGATGCCGCCCGGCGCCGATGATTTTCCGGAGGCCGCGGAAGTGGAAGTAATCAACGCGTTTTTCCCCGCGGATGCGCGCAGCGAAAAACGGATGAAGGCGGTTCAAAAATATCTCAAAAGCCTTGAAGAAATTTTTCCGGATGCCGCCGCGCCCGCGCTCTCTACCGAAACCATCACCGATCCCGACTGGGGAGAGCAGTGGAAAAAGTATTTCAAGCCGATCCGCGTGTGCAGGAATATTGTCGTCAAGCCGACTTGGGAACGATACGCGCCGGACAGCCGCGACATTGTCGTGGAAATCGATCCGGGCATGGCCTTCGGAACCGGTCAGCACGCCTCCACGCGCATGTGTATGGAAGCGATTGAGGATATTATTCTGAAGGACCGTTCGATCGGCGAATGGAAGGTGCTCGACGCCGGATGCGGCACCGGCATTCTGGGCATTACCGCCGCCAAGCTGGGCGCGCAGGATGTGATTTGTGTGGACAATGATCCCCGGGCCACGGAAATCGCGGCGCAGAACGTGCTCATCAACGCGGTGGAAGACCGAATCAAAATCTGCAACAAAGACGCGGAACAAATGAGTCAGCCGCGCAATCTGATCGTTGCCAATTTGACGGCTAAATTACTGCTGAAGATGCGTCCGCATCTGGTGCGGCTGCTTCTGCCCGGCGGCTATCTGATTGTTTCAGGGATGATTGAGAACGACGTGCCCGCCATGGAAGAGCATTTTATGGTTGCGCCGCTGGTTCAGTATCGTCGGCTGACCGAGAAAGAATGGGTCTGCTTTGTGCTGCGCAAAGAAACAGCGGACCGTCCTGATCGCTTCCGGGCGGCAAAATAATCTTTTTACTGGAAAGTGCCCGACGTTGACGTTGCCCCGAATCTACAGTTCCGAGACGCTGCAAAACGATTCGCACTGCGCGCTTGGTGCGGATCATCTCCGGTATCTGAAGACGGTGATGCGCCTGAAGCCGGGCGACGCGATTTTGGTTTTTGACGGTTATGGACACGAGTTTGAAGCGCGCATCGAAAATTTCAGCGCGTCGGGAGTGACGGTCCGTCTCGGCGCGCCTGTTCCCCCTGTACGGAGAAAAATCCGGCTGACGCTGGCCCAGGGCATTCCAAAGGCGGGGAAAATGGACGGGATCGTCAGGACGGCCGCGGAACTGGGAACGGATGTCATCATTCCCGTGGCGGCGGCCCGTTCCGTACGAAGGCTTGAAGGGGAAAAATCGTCGGCAAAAGTCGCCCGCTGGCAAAAAATCGCCCGGGAGGCGGCGCGCTGCACGCGGAGTTCCCGCGTGACCGTGGTGGAGCCGGTATTGTCTTTTGCCGATATGCTGAAACGTGCGGATTCCGGTGCGAGGAAACTGATTTTCTGGGAGGAAGAGAGCCGGCAAACGATTCGGGAGGTTTTATCCGATACCCGTTTTTCCGGCGCGACTCATTATTTTATTATTGTCGGACCGGAAGGCGGGCTTGCCCGGGAGGAAGTGGATCGGGCCGGGGAAAACGGCTTCATTTCCGTGAGCCTGGGCCGGCAGATTTTAAAAGTGGAAACAGCGGCGGCGGCGATTCTGTCTATCATCCAGTACGAGAAAGGCATATTCAGCGACGTCGCGAAAGGAATCGAGGTATGACAACATACGCATTCGCTGGTTTCTGGCGCCGTTTCGTCGCGTATATGATCGACGGATTCATTGTCAGTGTCGTTATCATCTTTCTGGGGGTTGTGGCAGGCGTGGCTTACATTGCCGGCGCAATGTCCGGAGACGGCAGTGCGATCGTCGCCCAGATGACGGACCAGGCCAAACTGGCTTCGCTGACCGCCTGGATCTGGCTTTTGACATTTGCAGTCAATATTGCCTACTTTACCTATTTTCACGGCTCGACCGGGTGCACACCCGGAAAAATGCTGCTGGGGCTGCAGGTTGTGTCCGTCACCGGGGAGTCGATTTCCTTCGGCACGGCTTTTTTGAGGTCGGTCGGCTATCTGGTTTCCAGCCTTGTTTTCTGCCTTGGGTATCTCTGGGTTGCGTTTGACCGGAGAAAGCAGGGCTGGCATGACAAGATTGCCGGCACGGTAGTGATCATTCGCGAATCCCGGGGAAACGAAGCCGGAATTTCGATTCCCGATTCCTCATCAGGACCGCAAAACCCCACCGGATTCGGCTGCATCCCCGTCAACGCTTCACAACCGGAAGAAAAAAAGGATTGATGCGCCTATTGCCCAGGGCGCGGCGGAGGCGGACGGACAAAAAATGCCTTGACAAAGGGAATCAAGTTTTATAGAGGTTTTCGGCCTTTAAACAGGTTTGGCCAATCGTTCGGGTCGGTAGCTCAGTCGGTAGAGCATCGGACTGAAAATCCGAGTGTCGGCAGTTCAATTCTGCCCTGACCCACCAGTAAAATAAAGGGTTTAGGCGGTTTCGCTTAAACCTTTTTTCTTGCCTTGTTCATTTTCTTCCCACTCCCTCCCCACTTTTTGGTTTGGTAGTGTCAGCAAATCTTTCACGCTTTTCGATTTAGCACCGTTCCAGTTCCTTGCGGATAGCTATTCCGATCGTTTCCATCACATAGGGTTTTTTGACATATGCGCCAGCTCCGAGCAGTTGCGCTTTCCGGACGCGGTCCGTTTCCGAGAAACCGCTTACCAGAATCGTCTTCTGCTTCGGGTGGATTTCAAGAATCCTCCGGTACGCCTCCATTCCGTCCATTCCCGGCGCCATAATCATGTCCAGAATCAGAATGTCCGCCCGGTTCTCCTTCAGATGTTCCACAGCCTCCTCCCCGCTGGAAACACTGTGGACCCGATACCCCAGCTTGGTCAGCATCCCGGAAGCGACATCCCGCTGCTCGGCAATGTCATCCACGACCAAAACCGTCTCTCCCCTGCCCATGTACCGTTCCACCGGCGTTTGCTGCGGCGGGGCGGCCGGTTCCTCCCGGGTGGCGGGGAAATACAGGGTAAACGTCGTTCCTTCTCCCATGCGGCTTGACACATCGATATAACCGTTGTGGTCCTTGACCGTTCCCCAGACAATCGTCAGCCCCAGGCCGGTCCCGCTTCTGCCCATGGTCTTCTTCGTGTAAAACGGCTCAAAGATCTTCTCCCGGTGCTCGGCGGAAATGCCGGCCCCCGTGTCGGATACGGACAAAACGGCGTAGTTCCCCTCCCGGACCTCATCGTAGCCCACAATGGCTTTGTCCAGATAGCGGTTCTCGGTCCGGATGGTCACCTCGCCCTCGCCGCTGATGGCCTCCGCCGCGTTGGACACCAGATTCATCAGTGTCTTCTCCAGATGGACGGGAGAGCCTTTGATGTTGAGGAGGTTCGGGTTGCATTCCACCCGGAAGGAAACGCCCGGATGATAGTCACGAATGCTCTCGAAAGCCGGGGTTTTGGCAAAACCGGAAACTATGGCATTGACTTGAATAATTTCCTCCAGGATGACTCCCCGCCGGGCCAGGGTCAGCAGGTCCTGAATGATGGCTGCGCCTTTCTCCGTGGACTGGAGGATTTTTTCAACGTGTCTCCGGGATTTCTGCCCCTCGGGAATCTCCGCCAGCAAAAGCTCGGAATATCCGGAAAGGACGCCCAGAACGTTGTTCAGATCATGGGCGACGCCGCCCGCCAGTTGACCGAGGGCCTCCATCTTCTCGGCCCGGCGCAAACGCTCTTCCAGTCTCCGCTTCTCGGCCTCGGCCTGCTTCCGGTCGGTGATGTCCAGAATCACGCCATTAAAGATCAATCCATCCTCAATCTCGATGGGTGCAGATATCCCCCGTAGATACATCTCTTTGCCAGTCGGTTTGATGTAGCGTCCTTCGAAACTCCACCGGCTTACGGAGCGGATTGCTTCATTGATGGACTCGAAAAATCTTTCGCGGTCTTCCGGAGCGATGCAGGCGGCAAATTTTGGGAAAAATTGCTCTGGATCATGGGGCAGCCCCAATAAATCCAGGGCGTTTTCACTGACGTAGTTGAGCCCCATGTCTCCATTGTGGCGGGCAAAGAACTGAAAGACGCCGCCAGGCAGATTGCTGGCAATTCCCCTGAATTTCTCTTCGCTGAATCGCAGGTTTTCTTCCGCCTTCCTGCGCTCCGTGATGTCGGTCATAAAATTCAGCGTCGCGGGCTTTCCTTGCCAGTTGATCAGAATCGTATCCAACTGCGCCCACAACAAACATCCGTTTTTGCAAAGTACCCGAAAAGTGTAACTCCGGGGAATTTCTTCGCTGCGAAGGCGTCTGGTATGACGGTCAATGACCATAGCGCGGTCATCTGTATGAATGAAATCGACAAATGGCCTTGAAGCGATCTCCTCGCCGGAATAACCGGTGATCTGCGTTGTCATGGGATTGAGAAACACAAGCCTGCCGTTCTGGGCGACAAAAATCGCTTCACCGGCATTTTCAAAAAGGGTACGGTATTTCTCCTCGCTCTCCTGAAGCGCACATTCCGCCTGTCTGCGGGCGGTAACATCGTCATAGACTGCCACGATCTCCCCGGAAGGTAATTTATAAACATGATTTTCGCGCCAGCCCGAAATCCGGTTATCCTGATAAAATGAAATGTCGTGATCTTCGGAATTACCCGTCTTCCAGACCCGTTGAAAAACCGAAAAGAGTCCGAAATGGCTGACCGCCGGGAAGGCCTCCGTTACCCGTTTACCCAGGATTTCCTCCTTCTGAATCTTTTCCATCCGCTCAGCCGCGGCATTGAAATCCCGGATCACGAAATCCGTCCCGTCTTCAACGGCTTCATAGATCGCAACGCCGCTGCCCATGTGTTCAAAGAGCTTGTGGTAGCGGTTTTCGCTGGTTCGGAGCGCCTCCTTCGCCTGTTTGCGTTCGCTTATATCGCGGCAGACATTGACGAGGCCGAAAGGCGTTTGGTCTTCGTTTCGTAAGACATCGCCATTGACTTCAAAAGGAATTACTCTCCCGTCTTTCATGATAAGACGATATTCCTGCGGCCCCAGTCTGCGCTCCATCATCAGAAAAGTGTTTTGAATCGCCCTGCTTTGGTCTTCAGGGACAATGAAGTTAATCATATTCCGGCCAAGGATTTCCTCCCGAAGGTAGCCGCTGAACTGCAAAGTGTTGTCGTTCACAAAGAGGATCTTTCCGTCAAGATCCATGCGTATGATGATGTCCGGGATCGTGTTGATGAGGCGTGTATAAATTTCCTCGTTCTCCTGCAGGGCGTCCTGCGCGTTCTTTCTCAGCGTAATATCTTCCGCAACTCCTTCCAGCCACCCTTTATCCGGGATCAGTTTTGTGGATAAACGAATCCAAATGACCGAGCCGTCATTACGTCTGAATAGTGCTTCATAGTTGTCGCAGTAACCCTGCTGATTGATGATGGCCAGCATTCTCTTTCGCGCTTCAGGATCTATATATCTTTCCGCGATGTTGAAGTGACTGGACAAAAGCTCTTCCCGGTTTTTAAATCCTGCAAATCGGGCCATACTGTCATTCGCTTCTATCATGAGGCCCGTGCTGATTTCTGTTCGAAACAACCCCGTTTGGGAATTCATAAAAATATTTCTATAGGTCGCTTCAGCCGCTTTCAGTTTCTCCTCTGCCCGCTTGCGCTCCGACTCGGATTGCTCCAGCTGGGCAATCCGCTTTCTTAAGGAAGCCAGTTCGCCGATCAATGTCTGTTTGGTTTTGGCTTGATCTTTCATGGGCGTGTCCCGTTCACTGGTTGATGGCCCCGTAAAAATGAATCCCGGCCCTGTGAGGTCCGGTCGCGTCTTTGGACGGGTGCTTCATTTTTACCGGGAGATTTCTAACCTATATTTGCTTTTGGGTCAAGAAATCCGTATTATCTGAAGGGGGGGTGAAGCGGCAAAGCGGGTCTTGCCGGATGACCTTTCCGTTGATTATGAATTCAGGTTGTGCTAATCAGACATAAAATTACCGAGGCGGCGATGATCGAAAGACCCGATAAAATAATTGATTTCCATGTGCACCTGTTTCCGGACAAGCTTTTCGACGCGATCCGGGAAGCCTTTCTCCGGCAGTATAACTGGCGCATTATGCATCGTTATTACTATCGGGAGTGCATCGCCCGTCTGAGGGAGGCGGGCGCGGGCGTCATTGTGTATTCCAACTACGCCCATCGCGCCGGCATTGCCGGGGAGCTGAACCGGTGGAACGAAAAAATCCTCCGGGAGTATGACGACCTGTACTGCTTTGCCGCGTACCACCCGGATGACGACGATGCTCTGGACATGGCCCGGCGGCTTCTGGAAAACCCGAAGATTCTCGGATTCAAACTTCAGCTCCTTGTCCAGAATTTTTATCCGTTCGATGAGCGGCTCTATCCCCTCTACGAAATGGTCATCAGAAAGAACAAGCACATTCTCTTCCACACCGGAACTGGCCCCGTGGGGAATCAGTTTGTCGGGCTGAAGCCGTTTGTGAAAGCGCTCGATCGTTTTCCCGAACTTCCCGCCACGGTCGCCCACTTGGGTGCGCATGAATACACCGGCTTCATGGAGCTTCTGGACCGGCATCCGGGGCTTTACCTCGACACGGCCTTCTGCTTTTTGCCGCCGCCATACGAAGGGTACAACCTCGGCCCCGCTTATCTTGAAAAATATAAATCCAGAATTTTATACGGGTCGGATTATCCCAACCTGATCACGCCTTGGGAAGCGGAAATCGAGAACCTCCTGAAGATGAATCTTTCGCGGGAATTTTACGACGACATTTTTTATCACAACGGCGCCGCGCTGATCCGGTCCCTGACGGCGCAAGGAGAGACGGGAAAATCCGGCCTCCCGTCAGGCTGAAGAAAAGGACGCAGCGCGCTTGCAGGCTGACCCGGTGGCGCGGCTGACGTTAAAAAAACACAAGCCGGGCAAAAGCGTGAAAGAGCACCCGGGAGAAAAGGAGAAAGTCCATGAACCATGTCCACCATGTGCATCTCTTTGCGTCGGACATCGAAAAGAGCCTGGCTTTTTATAAAAATGCCTTCGGCGGAAAAATCATTCTCGACGAGAACATGGCCGGGGCGCGAAACGTGTTCATGAGGGTCGGCACGGGACGGATTCACTTCTATGACCAGGCGCCTTCCTTCTCCGGCCGGGGAAGCATCCACCATTTCGGGATTCAGACGGATGACATCGACGGCGTTGTTGAAAAGCTCAAAGCCATGGGGACGCCTTTCAAAAAGAGCGTCACGGACATCGGCGTCTGGAAATATATCATGGTGCCCGCGCCCGATAATGTGCTCATCGAGCTGTTCCAGGTGAACCGGGACGCTCTCCCGGAGGCCTACCGAAACTATTTCGATTGAGGCGCCCCGAAGGAAGGCGTTCAGGCCATTTCGCTAGGCCGTGTTTTCTTCCCCCCGGCGCGGGCGCTTTTCCGCCCATTCGAAATAGGTTTCGATGACGTAAAGCGCCTCCTGGATGGTAGGATAAACGGGGAATCCCGCCTTGCGCAGCGAGTTGAAAGTGGAAATTCTGACGCGTTCCGCCTCCAGGTCGTTTTCCAGAAAGCACGACAGAACGGGGATTACCGGCTTTTTGATTTGCCGGGACATTTCCATGATGCTGTCCGCGCTGTTGGTCACCTTGAGAAACAATTCCGCGTGCATGATGTATTCGACGGAAAAGTAAGGAACGATCACATCGATGTTTTCGTCTTCGTCGAGGGCTTTCATGGTGTGCAGCATCACGTTGAAGTCAAAGCCGAAGGCCCCGAGATCGACGGGATTGGTTGTCGAGGTGTTGACCCCCATGATTTTCTCACCGATCATTTGCTGCGTGCGGGGGCTCAATTCAGGAAGCAATACCCCCGAGGAAACGGCCAGATCGGAAAACAGCACGGAGATGCCGCCGCCCGCGCCCATGAATCCCACGCGCCTCCCGCGGGGGAGTCGTCGAGCGGTGCCGAGCATGGCCAGGTTCATCAGCTCTTCGAAATCATTGACCAGCAGGCCGCCGTGCTGCCGCACAGCCGCGGCCCAGATCGTATAATTGCTGGCCATGGCGCCCGTGTGGCTGGCCGCCGCCTTCGAGCCCAGCTCCGTTTTCCCCCCTTTGAGAATGATCACCGGCTTTTTGGCCGTCGTGCGCTTCAGTGTTTTCAGAAATTTATTCACGTCCTTGATGTCTTCCACGTAGCACGCGATCAGACGGATCTTGTCGTCATCCGCCAGATACTCCAGATAATCTTCCAGGCGCAGATCGATCTGATTTCCGTAAGAGACCACTTTATTGAGCCAGATGCCGCGGGTGGTTGCCATGGCCACAAAGCTGGAGGTGATTCCGCCGGACTGACCCAGGAAGGCGATCGAGCCGGGCGCTTCCTGCGGTTTCGTCAGCCGGAAAGAAACTTTCGACTCAAAGCACTGAACGCCGATGCAGTTGGGGCCCACGATCCGGAGATTTCCCCTGCGGGCTTCCCGGACGACATCGCGCTCCAGTTGCAGATTCCCCGTTTCCCCAAAGCCGGAGGTGAAGAAATGAATAAACTTGATTTGTTTGCGGACGGCCGCCCGGACAATGTCCGTGGACTGCTCAACCGGCGCGGCGACGATGGCAAAATCAACGGGTTCCGGGAGATCATCGATGGACGCACAGGTCTTCACGCCGGACACTTCAGCCCGGCGGGGATTCACGGGATACAGGGCGCCGGTAAAACCGTTCGCCTGCAGGATCTGAAAATAGGGCAGTTTCCCGCCGCCAAGATTGTCGGATGCGCCGACGACGGCGACGCTTTTGGGATAAAACAAGGGATCTAAACTCATGGTGCTTCTCCTTCTTCAAATTTCCTTTGCGGCAGTACCGGGAACGGATTGCCCGCAAGGGACTCTTTTAAACCGGCGCTATATTACAGTTTTGATGAAACGTTGCAAGGAAAAATCATTGGCCGACAAGACTGTCTTGACAAACGGACCGTCGTGTCTGTATGTTGACAAAAAATAAATTCGAGGATCACACTATGTCATTTGTCAGACCGGATATTATTCGACCCCCCAGCGAGCATGCCAGCTATTATCTGCCCCTGACGTCGGGGTGTTCCAACAATTCCTGCACCTTTTGCGCGTTTTCCTTCACCCATCTCGGCATTCGCGACCTCGACGACGTGAAACGTGAAATCGACGCTATGGCTCTGTACGCAAACAGCCGCATGTGGACGGCGGGCCAGCCGGACATCGTCTATGCCATCCTCCGCCAGTGGGATAGGGAGCGGGTGTTTCTCCAGGACGGCGACGCCCTGGTTTATCCGTATCCACTGCTGATGGAGGTGCTGCAATATCTCAACGGAAAATTCCCCGCCCTGGAGCGCATTGCCAGCTACGCTACGCCGCAGGACATTTTACGGCGAAGCGTTCAGGAGCTGCGGGCGCTCAGGGAGCAGAAGCTCGGCATTCTTTATATGGGCGTGGAAAGCGGTGACGACGACGTCCTGAAGAAGATCCGGAAAAACGCCAGCCACGACCAGATGGTGGAGGCCGCCAAAAAAGTGAAGGCCTCCGGCATTCTCCTGTCCGTCACCGTGATTCTCGGACTGGGCGGCGTCGCGGGAAGCGGGAAGCACGCGCTGGAAACGGCGAGAATTCTGACGGAGATGGACCCGGATTACGCCGGCGCCCTGACGTTGACGCTGATTCCCGAAACGGAGCTTTACAAGGAGTGGGAGAGCGGCGCCTTCGAAATGATCACGCCGTTTGATTCGCTCAGGGAATTGAAAACGATGGTGGAACATTCAACCTTTTCCAACTGCTTTTTCAGCTCCATGCACGCTTCCAATTATTTCTCCATCCGCGGCTCGATGCCGAAGGATAAAGGCAAAGTCCTCCGGCAGCTTCAGGCGCTGCTGTCCCGGAAGGATCCCAATATGCTGCGCCCGGAATTTATGCGGGGACTGTAAAAGAGACATTCCTTGTCCGTAACATACGGTAAAAAAACGGCAAATCGGCAAACGGTTGTTTGTTTTTATGTCTTTGAAACCTGTCAGCGATGTTACCGGATACAGGATCGAAGCCGGGTCCGGCGGGGTCCGCCATCAGCGCTTCAGCAGCCGAACGACCGGCCGGTACAGAAAAAGATTCCGGCGCAGAAAGCTTTCCTGATCATCGATGTCTTCCAATGAATTGCAGACGTAAGTTGCGACGAGTTCCCTCCCGCGAGCGAATTGTCGATGCTCCTTGCCGGCGTAGCAGAACGTCTGCGGATGGTATAGCGGGCTTTTCGGGTCCACTTCTCCGATGGAGGCAATGAGAGCCGCCGGCGCGCTCCACGGGCCTTCCGGTCGACGGGATGTCGCATACAGAAGCCGATCCCCCTTGTTTTCCGGCGACAGGTAAACAGCCAGCCATTCCCCATCCTCCGCCAAATAGCGAACGCTCAGTTCGGAAAGACCGGGGGAAAAGATCATCCTGGCGTTTTTCGAGGTAACCTCCTTTCGCCAGCCGTCGGATGTCCAGTACTCAAAATGACCGGCCGGATTTTCCAGTCCGTTGACGGAAAGCCTTGCCAGAAGATTGCCGTGGACGGGAACGCCGTCTTTGACGGACCGGTACAGAGGATAGAAATAGACAAAACGGTCATGAACGACGGATGCGGTGCCCAGAGCTTCGATGCCGGGTGCGATCGCGCCGGTCCAGTCCAGGTAGTCCACCGGCCAGTCATGGGGATCTTCCGCCGAATAATCCCTGATCCGGGCGATCCTGTGGCCGACAATTTCGAAGTGGAAGGGTCTTGGCGGCCCGGGAAGCGCCCGGATGACCAAAAACGGTATGTATAAAACATGGTTGGCGATAAACGGGTCCTGGGGCCAGAACCATTGATCTCCGCCGAAGGACGATGCGAATTTGCCGTTTGCTTTTTTCAGATAATACCGGATGGAGAATTGCTCGCCGGTGCAGGTGGAGACGGCCAGCGTCGTTCCCAGGATCACCTCCATGTCGATCCGGTCTTTTCGCTCTTTTTCTTCCGAGACGAAGGTGTCTCCGAACAGCCACAGGGAACGCCGCTCATCCAGGGCAATGGAGTAGGCGCCGTCGCCGCCGTACCAGTCGTCCTGATCGGGGAAAAAGGGCAGGCATCGGGTTGAAATTTCCCCGGTGGGGACGATGCCCGACCGGAGGGGCGCGCAGGAGGCCGCCCAAAGGCACACAAGCAGAAGAGCTATCGCGTTAAATTTCTTCATGATTGCCGTTTTCCCGGGCGCGAAATGCGCAGCGCCGTTATTTTATTTTAAAGTCCACACGGCTGTCTTTGACCTTGTCTTTCTTCGCGGGCGCCCTGGTTTTGGGCTGGACGATGAAAACGCGCCCCGCTTCCACCTTGCCGTCTTTCAGCAGTTGTTCGCGAACGGTCTGGGTTCGACTGGAGGCGAGCTGCTCCAGATTGCCTTCCGTTACGGTTGTGTTGTCGTAGAGCAGCTTTTCCATTTCCGGGGGCGGCAGACTTTTGGCGAAGCCCAGCACCGTGCGCGGTTTGGAAAATTTTGCCGCCTTGTAGGCCAGCGTCAGATATTTTTCGTATTCGGCCTGTCCGATTGCCATTTCCTCCAGCGGCGCGGGGGTTTCACCTTTGTCGATCATTTCCTTGCGCTTCTGCGTTTTGAGCAGACGGTTGAATTTCGCTTTTTTCAGAGCCTCCGAATCCTGCGTTGCGTCAACGTAGCCTTCAATCTCCAGCTTCAGTTGCGGGCGGTCGTACAGCGCTTTGGAAAGCGCGCCGATTTTTTTCAGGCCCGCCTCCGGAAGATCCGCGCTGCCGTAGTTGAATTCGACGTAGCTCATTTCCTCTCCCCCTCCGGTCAGCGAGGACAAAAGGGAAAAGGGGGCGGTGACGGCTTTGGTAATGATGTTGACGAGAACCTGCCAGACAATCGGCCAGATTCTGAACTTCGGATCGTCGAGGCTTCCGGACAGGGGAATGTCGAGGTTGATCTGACCGTTACGGTCGGTCAGCAGCGAAACGGCCAGCGGCACCGGTGCTTTGATCGCCTCGGGGCTTTCCACCTTTTCACCGAACGTCAGTTGGTCGAAAAAGATTTTGTTTTCGGCGGTCAGTTTTCGCTGATCGACGAGATAGACCACGTTGAAATTGAGTTTGCCTTTGGTGATGGGATAACCCAGATACTTGCTGGTGTATGGCGTGACCGGGCTCATTTCAATATCCTTGAAGATGAGTTTAATATCGGCAAAGAAATCTTTGGCCAGCGGGTTGATCATGCCCGCGATTTCCAGCGGTGATCCGTAGCCCAGATTTCCCTTCAAGTCCACTTTCGCGCGCGAGATCTGCTGCGAGGAAAGCCCCGTGACGCTTCCTCGGAGATTGAGCATGGTCGCCGCGTAATTCGGCCGGATGTTGCGATCGGTGAAATCCACCGTGCCTCCGTTAAAGCTGACCTTGCCGATTTTTATATCCGGCGGTGGTGCGGCCTGCGGGGTTTTGGCGGCTACGGCCTTTTCGTCCGCTGTTTTTCCGGCGGCATCGGATGGCGGTGTTTCCTTTTTGGCCACGCCGAAGATGTGCTGGACATTGGTGACGCCGCCCGGGTGGATGATGATCCTGGCGAAGAAGTCCTCAAGAGATATTCCCTTGATGTTCACAAAGAGAGGATTGGCGCCGGCGGCGAGCGACTGAAAACGGAGTTGCTTCCATTTCAGAAAATCGTTGGCGCGCGCCCGGTCGATCGTCGCGAGACGATCCACGGAAAGATTCCCCGAATATTTCACGGTAGGTTTGTCCTGCGCATCCGTCGCCAAGATGAATTTCCCGGATGTGGAAAGGGCACCGTCGGTGATGTCCATCCGGACGGTGCCCGGGATATAGGACTGGAAGGGACGGAGCGCCAGGTTTTTCACGCCCAGCGCCAGATCGGCGCCGAGCGGCGAGAGGCAAACCGGCCCTTTCGCGGTGATCGTGCTTTTCTGGTCCATGACCAGCGCCAGATCGATGTCGGCCTTGTTATCCTTTTTCAGGGAAAAATTCGAGACGGTTAGGCGCAACGGGTGAATCCGCGTGCGAAACGGCCGGGGCGGCGCCTCGTCCATAAACGCAATATCGGCCTCATCGACCAGAATATTGTCCACCTGCAGATCCAGCTCTTTTTTTCCGGCGTCGGCTTGAACGGTTTTTTTCTTTGTCGCCGCCGCTTTTTCCGGTTTCGCTTTGGCCTGCGTCCCGATCAGTTTGAGCAGGTTGATCTCCCCTTTCGGGCTGCGCCGGACGGCCAGTTGGAGTCCGTTGAGCGAAATTTCGGAAAGATGAACTTTGGGAACCAGCGGCTGGACGGAAGCCAGGTTGACCGACAGGGCGGGAAGCCGCAGAATTTTGCTGCCGCGCAGGTCATCCAGGGCCACTTTCTTCAGATCTGCCCGGCCGGTCAGCTTCAATTCGGGTGCTTGTTTTTCAGGCATGATGAAATACATCTGCAGGCGGATGTCCAGCAGCGCCTGGGTCAGCTTGAAATTCATCTTCACCGGCACATATTGCAGATAAAAAGGAACATCGATATCCCGGATGTCGATATCCAAAAGGACTTCCCGCGAGGGGTGTAACGGCTGGGTCTTCCCGGTGACCGAAACGACGTGGTCGTTGACGACGGCGGAAAATTTAGGCTGGACGTAATCCTTCATATAATAATCGATATTGGATACAAACGGAACGTCGAGATTCAGGTTCCGGATCGAATGATTGGCTTTGTTGGGGGTGTCATGAAAATCCGCCGCGCCGTTGGAAATTTGAATGTTGTTGAGTGAGAAGAGGAACGGTTGGGACGGCTCTTTCTTTTGTTTTTCTTCTTTGGGAATCAGATCGGAAAAATTATAGGTTCCGTCGATTTTGCGCGTGATGCCGACGTAGGGTTGATTCAGCCGGATTTCCTCCAGAATGAGCGCGCGCCGGAAGACGGACATCAGAACATCCACGTTGACGTGCAGCTCCTGAAAGGCCACAAACGATTCATGGCTCCCGGGATCTGCCAGTTTGAATTCCCGGATCGTCGCGGAAAGATCAAAAGGATTGATTTTGATTTCGCCTATAGCTGCTTCCCGGTGCAGGGCCTCGGAAATCTTCTTAGTCAGAACCGGCTTGAGAACGGCGGGAAGAATCAGGAAGCCGGTAAGGCCGATTAACAAAACGATAACGAGGACGGTGATCAGAACTTTTTTCAAAAGACGCATGAGTGGCTCCTTCTGAAAGATTTTGGCGGCGAACCTGCCGTCTTTGCTGAATCCCGTGGGTTCAGGGTTCAAATTGTGGTTCAAATATCTCTTTGAGCGGTCATCGCTTGTGACATTCAGGTTAAGAGCGTTTTGTTTAATAAATCTTGGCGAAGCGAAATATCAGCAATGACAACTTTTTGAGCCGAAGGTAAGTTTTGTCAAAGCCTTTCGCGAGCTTTAGATTTATACAAAACGCTCACAGGCAAAGCGAAGAGGATATTTGGGACACACCCCTTCTGCCCCTCGCCTGGTCCGGCCCGTGGAAAAGGGCGGCGCCCCGGCTATTTCTGAAAAAAGACGCGGGCGTCCACCAGGCTCACGCCCTGGCCTTCCGGATGAACGATGACCGGATTCAGGTCGATTTCCGAAATTTCCGGGCACGCGGCAAGCAGAGCGGAGATTCTGCATACCACATTCTGCAGCGCCTGACAATCCGCTAGGTCTCTGCCTCTTGCGCCGGCCAGCAGCGGATACGCTTTCAGCTCCCGGATCATGGCTTCGGCTTCCGAGTGCGTCACCGGCGCCAGCCGGATGGAGGTGTCTTTGAAGATTTCAATGAAAATGCCGCCCAGACCGACGACAATCACCGGGCCAAAGGCGGGATCGCGCCTGCCTCCGACAAAACATTCGACGCCGGCGGGCGCCATTTCCTGAATCAGATACCCGTCGATGGCGGGCGATGGCTTCAGGTTTCTGATTTTGCTTTTCATACCGGCCAGAGCTTCGGAAAGATGTTTTTTGCTCCGGATGTTCACGACGACGCCGCCCACGTCGGACTTGTGCGAGGCGTTTCGGGAGATCAGCTTGGCGGCCAGCGGGTAGCGCAGCGCGATTCTTGACGGCACGTTTTCGTTCTTGAGCGGCAGGCTTTTCACGGGCTGCAACCCGGCGGCCGCGCAGATCGCAAGCGCTTCGTCCGTAAGCGGAATTCGCTTTTCCTTTTTGCAGCGGGCGCGGATGCAAAGAACCGTTTCAAGATCCAGATCATACTCTTCCAGGCGGCCCCGCTTTTGGCATGCGGTTTTCTTTTCGTAATAGGATCGCGAGACGTACAGGGCCTCCACCGCTTCCAGCGGAGACACGAAAACGGGAAACGGCTGCTTTTTCTGCAGGTCAAGAATTTCTTCGCGCTCGGAAATCATCGCCAGACTGACGGGCTTTTCATACCGGGCGACGAGCTCCTTCACACCCGTCAGAAAGGCGCGGGACATTTCGCCTTCAAAATCCGCGGAATACAAATGATTGAAAAGGACGCCGTCAAATTCGTCGAGCTTGAGGGCTTCCTCCAGAATATCCGTAAAGATCGTGTAGTCGAAGATTTCACCGAGATCCAGGGGGTTCTGGTGGGCGATCACGCGGGTGTTGTAAATGGTTTTGAGTTTTTCGATGAACGACGGCGGAAAGGGCGTCATTTCAAATCCGTATTTCGCGCAGGCGTCGGCCGTCAGAACGGCATGGCCGCCGGAGCGCGACAGCACGGCCACGCGTTTGCCTTTCATGAGCGGCATTCCTACCACCTGAACCGCGCTGACCAGATCCATTTCGTCGTCCACGCGGATGACCCCGGCCTGCCGCATGGCACCGTCCACCACTGCGTCGTCGCCGGAAAGCGCCGTTGTGTGCGACTGGGCGATCTTAGCGCTCGCCTTCGACCGGTTGGATTTCTGAAGGATGATGGGTTTGTCGCAGCTTCGTGCCAGATCAAAAAATCTCCGTCCGCGCTTGAAGCCTTCCAGATAGAGCGCAATGCATCGGGTCTCGGGATCCTGAATCAGGTATTCAAGAAAATCCGCCTCGTCGAGCAGCAGCTTGTTGCCAATCGACACAAACTTACCGGCGGTAATTCCGAATCCCGCGAACGTTTGCAGATAGGAGCTTCCGACACCGCCGCTCTGGGTGATGAGTCCCAGGACGCCGCCGGAGGGGACTTCCTTGGCGAAGGCGAAGGGCATCATCATTTTATAATCAAAATTGATCACGCCCACGCAGTTGGGACCGATGACTTTCATGTCGTATTTACGCGCGATGGCCAGCACGTCTTCTTCCAGGGAATGATGGCCGTGCGAGTATTCGCTGAATCCCCCCGATTCGATGACCACGTGCGTAATGCCTTTCTGGCCGCATTCTTCCATGAGGGCAGGGACGGTCCGGGCGGGCGTCAGGAAAATCGCCACGTCCGGAACGCACGGCAGATCGGCGACTTTGGTATATACAGGAACGCCGCTCACGTTGCCTTCCTGAGAACCGACGCCGTAAAGCTCTCCCGGATAGCCGATGTGTTTGTTGTTGATGAGAACGATTTGTCCCAGATTCATCTTGGTGACGGACGCGCCGAAAACTACCATGCTGCGGGGGGTGAAGAATTTTTCCATGATCGAATTGCTCCTTCCGCCCGGCAACGATGATTCTCGACCACGTTTTTGAGCTTGTCTGAGCAAACGACGCCTTCACCTTGCTGCCCGCCATCAGCCTGAATGCGAAATGTCAGAAAAAACATCAGGAAAACGAAATTGAATTCCTGTCACCGAGCAGGGCCCTTATAAAGAACAGATGGGTCGGTGTCAAGCGCAAAGAGAGGGCCAAAACCTCGGGCGTAAAAATCAGTCAAGGGGCCGTCCCTTGCGGAACCCCCGAACCTTGCTCCGTTATTTTAAAGATTCGTTTGACTTCTTTGCCAAAGCCAATATAATCATTTCCAACGCAATTTTCTCAGATCCATCCTTCAGCGGCGGCGCAAGGGTTTGGCGGCCCCGGGGTGGGATCAGGCCGACCCTCAACTTTGAATAAGGGTGAAGTCATGAAGAACAGACGGCAGACGGAAGAGACTCCGGTGGATGACATTCGGCGACAAAGCGTCCGCCTCAAAAAACGCAGACCGTCGGATCATGAAGGGAGACCAGTGGAGAGCGAGCTTAGGGAGAGCGAGCTTAGGGAGAGCGAAGAGCGCCTCAAGAGCGTCGTCAGCCGATCCCCGATTCCCGCGTTTGTGATCAGCAAGGATCACCGCATCCTTTATTGGAACAAGGCGCTGGAGCAGCTTACCAAAATCAGGGCCGAAGACGTCATCGGCACTTCCCAGCAGTGGCGCGCGTTTTACGCGAGAAAGCGCCCCTGCATGGCGGATCTACTGGTGAGCCGCGCCCAGGAAAAAATATCCAAGTGGTACACCGGCAAATATTCCAAATCCAAACTGCTGGACGAGGCCTACGAAGCGATTGATTTTTTCCCCGAGCTTGGCCATCACGGCAAATGGCTGCGCTTTACCGCGGCGATTATCCGCAACGAAGCCGGCGATCTGATCGGCGCCATCGAAACGCTGGAGGACATCACCCGGCGCAAGAAGGCCAAGGAGGCGCTGCTCAAGGCGCACCGGGAGCTGGAAGAACGTGTGCAGACGAGAACGGCGGAGCTGGCCCAGGTCAACGAGGCGCTGCTGAATGAATTGCTGGAGCGCCACCGGACGCAAAAAGCGCTCAAACAGACTACCGATCACCTTTCTCTGCTTTTGGAATCCCTGCCGATCGTTTCCTATACCCGGAAGACGGAAGAACCATTCAGCATCACGTTCGTAAGCAGCACCATCGAGGAAATTACCGGTTATCCGCCGCAATGCTTCATGGACGATGAAAATTTCTGGGCCGACCATATTCACCCGGACGACCGGTCCCGGATTCTGGGCGAACTCAAATCCGGTCAGGCTACGGGGACGCATCGCTACAGTTACCGGTTTCGCGTCATGGACGATTCCTACCGCTGGTTTTCGGATTACTGGCGGGTGGTGCAGTTGCCCGCCGGTTCGACCAATTACATTGTCGGTGCGTGGCAGGACGTCACGGAAGACAAGAGAATCCGACAGGAGGGCGAGCTTCGCCTCCAGCAGATGATTCAGACGCACAAACTTACGGCGTTGGGCGAAGTCGTGGCCGGCGTTGCCCACGAGATCAACAATCCGGTCAGCTTCATTGCCTACAACGTTCCGATCCTCGAAGAAATCTGGAACACCGTGGAAACCATTCTTTCCCGTTCGGACACCCACCATCCCGAATGGGAAAAGAGGGGCCTGTCCTATGAAGACGTCTGCCGCAACATGCAGGAGATCGTTCAGGCGTTCAAAATCGGCGCCAACCGGATCAGCCGGGTCGTAACCAGTCTGAAAGAATTTTCCCGTTCCGACGAAACCGCGCAGAAAAAACTGATGTCGGTGCCGGAAGTGATCGCGGGCGCGCTGGTTATCGTGGGCGCGCAGATACGCAGAACGGTCTCCACCATCGAACAGGACATCGCCCCCGATGTTCCGCCGGTTTGCGGCCACTTTCAGAAGATCGAACAAGTGGTGGCCAATCTGCTGATCAACGCCCATCAGGCGATTCCGCCGGGGCAGAAAGGCCTCATCACCATCCGCTGCCGTTATATCGACAGCCTCAAAGCGGCGGTGGTCGATATTGAAGACAACGGCAGAGGGATCGAGAAAAAAGTCATGGACCAGATTTTCGATCCCTTTTTTACCACGCGCCGCGACCGGGACGGCACGGGATTGGGCCTTTCCATTTCCTACGGGCTGATCCGGGAGCACCACGGACTGATCAGTGTCCTTTCGCGCCCGGGCCGCGGCAGCCGGTTTTCACTCTTTCTTCCCGTGAATGGCGCCGCCGACATCAGCCTGTATCCGGCCATTCTCTGCATCGACCACAATGTCAAGTATCTGAAGGAGCTGAAAGCCAACTTTGTGGACGCGGTGATCTGGCGGTCGGAAGCTCAGGACCGGCTGGAAGACGTTCTCGATTTTCTGGATCAGCATCCGGAGGTGGATATCGTCATTTCGGAAGCCCGTCTCCGGGGATTCAACGGCTGGGCGCTTCTGGAAAAAATCCGCGCGAAGCATCCGCTGCTGCCGGTGATTCTCTATTCGACGGACCGCAAGGCCCTGTCCCCCCCGCCGCTCAAAACTCTGCCCGACTTTACGCTGCACAAACCGTTCAGCATCTATAAACTCCAGAAAATTATTCATGAAGTGGGGAGACAGCGTTTATGAAGATATTGATTGTGGACGATGAGGACTTGTCTCTGTCCTCCGTGAAGCGGGTTCTCAAGTGGAAGGGCATCAAAAATGTCGAGGCGTGCGACAACGGCCGGACGGCCATCGAGCGCATCCGCCGGGAAAATTTCGACATCGTCCTTTTGGATCTGCTGATGCCGGATGTGGACGGCATGCAGGTGCTGGAATCCACAAAACCTTTTTGTCCGGGGACCGAATTCATCATCCTCACCGCCGTGGACGACATTCAAACCACCGTCCGGGCGATGCGGCAGGGGGCCTACGACTATCTGGTCAAACCGGTGGACAATGAACTGCTGTTTTTGTCCATCGAACGGGCCTATGAGCGAAAAGGGCTGCTGGCCGGCCTTTCGATCAGCGCCAGCCGCGAGACGGCCGATATTCCGCCAGCATTTGCCGACACGATCACACAGGACAAGCAGATGAAGGCGCTGATTTCCTACGCGCAAGTCATGGCGCGCAGCGGCAATCCGATTTTGATTACCGGTGAATCGGGGACCGGCAAGGAGCTGATGGCGCGCGGCATTCACCGGACCGGGCCCGCGCCCGCCGGGCCTTTCGTGCCGGTGAATGTGTCCGCCATTCCCGCCACGATGTTTGAAAGCCAGATTTTCGGACATGTCAAAGGCGCCTTTACCGGCGCGGAAAGCCCGCACAGCGGCTTTTTCGAACAGGCGGACGGCGGCACGCTGTTTCTGGATGAAATCGGCGAACTGCCGATCGGCCTGCAGGCCAAACTGCTGCGGGTGCTGGAGGACAAGACGTTTACGCCGCTGGGGGCCAGCCGGCCGGTGTGCGTGGATGTGCGGCTGGTCTCGGCGACGAACACCAATCTGGAAGCCGCCTGCCAGGAGGGGAGGTTCCGGATGGATCTGATGTACCGGCTCAAGTCCGCCCATGTCTGCCTGCCGCCGCTCCGGGAGCGAAGAGGGGACATTCCGCTCCTGGTTTCCCATTTTCTGAAAAACGCCTGCGCGCGCCATCAGAAAAACATTTCCGGGTTCAGCCCGGAAGCCATGCGGTTGCTGACGCGAGGGGACTATCCCGGAAACATCCGCGAGCTTTCCCAGATGGTGGAAAACGCCGCGCTGCTGACGGCCGGTCCCGTGATCCTGCCTGCCGATCTGGGCGGAAACGGCGCCGCTTTGGATCTGCAGGGGGATATCGCCTCCCGCAGGTTATGCACGCTCAGGGAAAACGATTCGGCGCATGTGCGTTTTGTGATGGACGCCACCGGCGGCAACCGCCGTGAAGCCGCCGAGATTCTGGGAATCACGCTCCGGCAGCTTCAGCGAAAGCTGGCGGACATGAAAGGACCTTTTTAAGAAAAACGGTTGACGGGCAGGCCCGGTTTTCCGCTCCCGAAAAGGCATTATTTGCCGCCGTGCCAGTGTCCGGACAGTTCGGCCACAGGGATGTCAAAAACTTTTTGATCTCCGGCGTAGCCCGACAATGACGGCCTTGCCGTTGTCACCCCGATGGGGATCAGCGCAATCCCGTATCGGCCATAGACTTCTTTTAATTTTACGGCGTTTTGCCGGGACACTTCCAGAACATACCCGACAGACTCGCTGAAAAGCGCGTAATCGGCGCGCAGACGGCTCATGGAGGCCATGTCGATTTCCGCGCCGGTTTTTCCACCGGCCATCACCATTCTCACCAGCGTGGCGGCAAGCCCGCCATTTTCAATAACGGCCGCGGCCCGGACAAGTTTTTCCCGCGTCGCGTCCAGCGCCGCGTATTCCATTTTCCCCGCTTCAGCAGGAGAAATGGAAGGAAGATTCTTTCCCTCTCTGCCGGCAAGAAGGGCGTATTCCGATCCCTTGAATTCCATTTTTCGCTTTCCCGCCAGGAAAAGAAGGTTTCCCGCGCTTTTGAGTCCGGTCGTCACGGTTTGACGATGGTCCCTGATGTATCCGAAAACCACGGGAATCAGCGACGGATCAAGCGTCACTTCTTTTCCTTTGCTGACATAAGTGTTTTTCATGGAGACGTTTCCGGCAATCACGGCCAGCGGTTCCTTTTCGCCGTAAAGAGGTATGCGGCAGGCCTGGTTCAATCCGTTGATGCCCCTGTCAAAACAAAAATAATGTTCGGGGTTTTCAGGATTGCCGTAATTGCATCCGTCGGCCGCCGCCACCGGTTTAAGGCCGGCCGCCGCCAGCTTGAGCCTCGCCAAAACCGTGGCCAGATAGGCCTGCGCATGAGCGGAGCCGTTTCTGCCGTGCAGCGATTTTCCGCCAAAGGCCAGCCCCACGCCGATGCGTTTGTTTTGGGCGGATGTTTTTTCGTTTTGGAGCGGGGCAATGACGCTGACGTCTGTTTCCTGCGGCGCCGTAATCACGTAACCCTGCCGTTTCCCTTTCATCATGCCGAATACGTCATTTTTGGAATACACATTCCGGGAGGCTATGACTTTCAATATTTCTTTTTCCAGGGACTTGGGCGCCGTCACCTGAAAGGCCTTTTCTTCTGTTGGAACGGAAGGTTGTTTTGAAGAGGGTTTATAAACCGGCGCGCCGGTAATAAGGCTGACGGGAATATCGCAATAGATCGTGTTGCCGTCTCGCATCACAAACCGGTCTTCTTTTAAAACTTTGCCGATGACCGCGACCCTGCCGCCGTATTTTTTGAAATTTTTATCGTTTTGGAAAACCGGCAGGATCACTTCGGCGGCCCGGTCCGACGCGATGATCATGTTTCTTTCCTGATCTTCGCCCACGGCCAGCGCCAGAGGATGAACTTTCATTCCCCGCGGCACGGGAACTTGTTTTGTGGAGATTTCTATGCCGAAGCCTCTTGCGGACACCTGTTCCGCGGTCGAGCAGGTCAGCCCCGCCGCCCCCATGTCCTTCAGGGACATCTCGGACAGGAGCTTCTTTTTTTTCAATTCCTTTTTGACTTTTTCAAACACGTCAAAAGTGGCTTTTTCCAGCCGGGGGTTGGAACCGAATTCAATTTCTTTTGTCCGGCCCGCCTCAAAGGCCTGGGAGGCAAAGGAAGCCCCGCCGACGGCGGCGCCCGCCGTGGGCTTTCCGATGTAAATCAGATGGTAGCCGACAGCATTTTCGGGAACGATGTTGGGGATCAATTCGTCGTTTTTCACCACGCCCAGCGCCGACACATTCATCAGGCAATTGCGCCGGAAAGAGTCTTCGTAATACAGGTCAAGGGCGATGAGCGGAATCTCCATGGCGCGGCAGTAGTGTGCCGCCCCCTCCATGGCGCCTGAGAGAATGTCTTTGGAGCTTTTTTCGGCTTTCGGTCCGTAGCGCAACGAAGCGCCCACGGCGAGGTTTCTGGCGCCCATGCCGAAGATGTCGCGCAAAACACCGCCGACGCCTGTCGCCGCGCCGTCAAACGGATTGAGCAGCGTGGGGTGATTGTGCGACTCGATTTTAAAAACGGCGCTGTATCCGCTTTCCCCGATCTTCACGGCTCCGGCGTCGCTATGCTCGGCGCTCAGGACGTGCCGGTTGGTTCTGATGAGGGAGCCAAGCTTGTTTTTCGAGTTTTTATAAGAACAGTGATCGGACCACAAACTGTCCATGATGAAAGCTTCCGTAATGCGAAGCGGTCTTTTGACTTTTTTTTGCGCCAGGCGAAATTCGTCAAGCGTCAGCCCCCAGCCGTTGTCCCGGCGTACCTTTTTAAATTCTTTTTCCCGCATCCCTGAAAAATCAAATTCTTTTTTCTTTTCCATGCTCTGTCCTCCGTTAAAGCCGAAGCTGCCGGTTGTCCCGCGGTTTGCGTTGACTAAAAAAAGTAGGCCCTCCTGAAGGCGGTCTGCCGCAAAACATCATGAACGGGCACAACCCGATCAGGTTGGCGCCTTGTAGCACATCTCAATCCAAAAATCTGCAATTTTTTGGAAAAATGAGGGAAGGGAAAACGGGGTCAAATCTTTATTCTTGACATTTGACCACAACTTTACAGCCTTTGGTGAAATCAGTGTGATGGTTAAATCATAAAAATCAAAACCTCTCTTGGTTTCCCTTTGAGAAAGGGAAACCAAGCAGCTTGTGTCATTAGCGTATGGTTTGGACGAATGCCTGAAAAATACCTAAGGTTAACCGGTTGTGTAAGTTCCGCTGAGCTGTCCGCAGGCTGCCAGGATGTCGGAGCCCTTGCTTTTGCGCAGCATGGCGGTGTAGCGTTGGTCGAGCAGGACCTGCTGAAAATCCGACACGACCCCGGGGGAGGGCGCCCGAAATGGTGAACCGGGGTATTCGTTAAAGACGATCAGGTTGATTTTGCAGCGCTGATCGGCGAGCAGGCGGGCCAGCTTCCGGGCGTCTTGCCGTGAGTCGTTCACACCGTCAATCAGAATGTATTCGTAGGTAAGCATGCGTCTTCCCGGCATGGGGTATTTTTTGCAGGCGCCCAGAAGCTCGGTCAGAGGATATTTTTTGTTGACCGGCATCAGCCGGCTGCGGGTTTCGTCGTCGTGGGCGTTTAAGGATACGGCCAGGTTAATGCAGATGTCGTTGCCCAGTTGCATGATCTGCTGGGTGAGCCCGCAGGTGGACACGGTGATCCGGCGCGAGGAAAAGCCCGGTCCGAAATCGCAGGTGAGGATCCGGATCGCTTTTACCGTATTGTCGTAATTGGCCAGCGGCTCGCCCATGCCCATCATGACGATGTTGCCCACGGCTGCCCCCTCGGGTGTTTCTTTCCTGATAGTTACCACCTGTCCGACAATTTCCCCCGGCGTCAGGTTGCGCTTGAAACCCTGGCGCGCGGTCAGGCAGAAGGCGCAGCCCATCGCGCAGCCGGCCTGCGTGGAAATGCACAGCGTCCAGTGGTTTTTGCCGGGGATAAGCACGCTTTCGACAAAAAAGCCGTCTTCGAGGCCCAGCAGAACTTTTTGTGTGCCATCCTGCGACTTCTGGATTTTGACAATCGACGGCCGGTAAATCCGGGCCGTTTGCGCGATCGTTTTGCGGAAATCGCGCGCGAGCGTCGTCATGGCGTCGAAGGAGAGGCAGCCGGACTGGTGGATCTCCTTCATGATCTGGCGGGCGCGGTATTTTTCTTTGCCGGAGGCGGCAATGAATTCTTCCATCTCCGGAAGGGTAAAGTCCGACAGATTGGGCAAAGAATTTTCGTTACGTTCACTCATGATCAATTCCGGATTCCCGCATTCTGAAAAGCGGGTCTGAAGACCCGCACTACATCTTGTGATGTCGCGCGCACCCTCAGGCGTGTGTGTTTCCCGTGCTAAAGTTTTTTCTTCAGGTTTCGGGCGATGGCGTCGATGAAATCTTCAGTGTTGACCTTGCGGTTGGTGGGCCGCTTTTCGGCCAAGAGGAGCAGATCGCCCGTCATCATACCGCTTTCCACAGTTTCCAGTGCGGCCATCTCCACTTTATCCGCAAACCCGGCAACTTCCGGTGTGCCGTCCAGTTCGCCGCGCTTGCGCAGGCCGCCGGTCCAGGCGAAAATCAGCGCCATCGAATTGGAAGAGGTTTCTTCACCCTTGAGATGTTTGTAGTAGTGCTTCTGCACCGTGCCGTGCGCGGCTTCGTATTCGTACCAGCCGGAAGGCGACACCAGGACGGAGGTCATCATGGCGAGCGACCCGCTCGCGGAGGCGATCATATCCGACATTACGTCGCCGTCGTAGTTTTTGAGCGCCCAGAGGATTCCGCCCTCCGTCTTCATGATGCGCGCGACTGCGTCATCAATCAGGGTGAAAAAATATTCAATGCCGACCTTGTCGAATTGATCCTTCCAGTTTTGCTGAAATTCGCTGTCGAAGACATCGCGGAAGCCCGCGTCGTACTTTTTGGAAATCGTGTCCTTGGTGGAAAACCACACGTCGATCTTTTCGGAAAGCGCGTAAGTGAAGCAGGCCCGGGCGAAGCTCAGCATCGACGCTTCCAGGTTGTGGTTGATCTGGATAATGCCCGCCGAAGGGAAGTCTTTCACCAGTTCCTTCTGCGGCGCGCCGCCGTCGGCCGGTGTGAAGACGACTTCCAGCTTTCCCGCGCCGGGAATGTTCATTTCAAAGTTGTCGTAAACGTCACCGTAGGCGTGGCGGCCGATCGTGATAGGTTTTTTCCAGGCGGTCACCCCCGATTTAATGTTGCTGACCAGAATCGGTTTGCGGAACACCGTGCCGTCAAGCAGGGCGCGGATCGTGCCGTTGGGGCTTTTCCAGGCTTTCTTCAGGTTGTATTCCTTCACCCGGTCTTCGTTGGGCGTGATCGTGGCGCACTTGACGCCGACACCGTATTTCTGGACGGCGCGGGCTGCGTCAACCGTGACCCGGTCGTCCGTGTCGTCGCGGTGCTTGATGTGGAGATCGTAGTAGTCGATGTCCATGTCCAGATAGGGAAAGAGCAGCTTGTCTTTCACCATCTGCCACATGATGCGGGTCATTTCGTCTCCGTCCATTTCGACGAGAGTTGTCTTCACTTTGATTTTCTGTGTCATTGCTCTTCACTCCATGGGATCGGGATGCGGGATTATTTTGGACTGCGGACGTTGAGCGCGCCGCCGGCCAGAATCATCTCTTTTTGTCGGGGCGACAGGCTCAGGCGCACGGCGAAGGATGTCCCTTTGGTTTTGTTGGCCACCGTCAGGGATTCTCCGCCGGCAACGGCCGTTCTCAGTCCGGCGATTTCCAGCTCGTCGCTTTCGCCGAGGGTATCGTAGTCCTTTTCATCGGCGAACGTGAGCGGCAGGATGCCGAAGTTGATCAGGTTGGCAGCATGGATTCTCTCCAGGGATTTGGCGATGACCGCCCGCACGCCCAGATACATCGGGCAGATAGCCGCATGTTCGCGCGACGATCCCTGGCCGTAGGAGAGGCCGGCCACAATGATGTTGTGCCTGCCCGCCTCTTTGTTGGCGAGCGCGCGTAGGGCAAAAGTGGCGTCCACGTTTTCAAAAACAAATTCGGCGTAGCGGGGAATATTCGAGCGGTACTTCATTCGCGCACCGGCGGGGATGATGTGATCGGTCGTGATCTTATCGCCGACTTTGATCGTCACCGGACCCGCGAGCGCCTCGGGCAGCGGCGTGTTGACGGGCGGCGCACCGATGTTCGGACCGCGGTAGATGTTCCCGTCCCGGGTCGCGTCGTCCGGCCGGAGCATCAGGCTGTCGTCGATGACCAGCTTCTCGGGCGTCCGCACGTCCGGGTAGTCCATCCCCAGATCGCGCGGATCGGTGAAGCGGCCGGTAATGACCGCTGCCGCCGCCGTTTCAGGGCTCACCAGATAGATGTCGGCGTCGAGTGTGCCCGACCGTCCGGGGAAATTCCGGTTGGAGGTGCGCAGCGAAACCGCGCCTGATTGCGGACTCTGGCTGTTGCCGATGCAGAAGCCGCAGGCGTTTTCCATAAGCCGTGCGCCGGAGGCGATGAGGGAGGCCAGGTGGCCGTCGCGGGCGAGGTTGTCCAGCACCTGCCGGGAGCCTGGGGCCAGAATAAAGCTGACGTCGGGGTGCGCGATCCGGCCCTTGAGGATTTTGGCGACCGTCGCCAGATCCTTGTAAGAGGAATTGGTACAGCTCCCCAGGCAGACCTGCTGAACGGGGATGCCGGTCAGAGACCGGACGGTGGCGATATTGTCGGGGCTGTGCGGTTTGGCCGCCAGCGGTTCAATCCGGGACAGATCGATCGTTTCTTCACGGGCATAAACCGCGTCGTCGTCCGCTTTCAGTTCGATAAAATCCGCTTCCCGCTGCTGGGAGCGCAGAAATTGCCGGGTCATCCCGTCGCCGGGAAACACTGAGGTCGTCACGCCGCATTCCGCGCCCATGTTGGCGATCGTGGCGCGCTCCGGAACGCTCAACGTAGCGAGGCCCCCGCCACCGTATTCGAAAACGGTTCCGACGTTGCCTTTTGTTGAGAAAATTTCCAGCACTTTGAGGATGACATCTTTCGCGGAAACCCAGGGCGCGAGACGGCCCTCCAGGTTGATTTTTACCACCGACGGGCAGGCGAGGTAAAAAGGCTCTCCCGCCATCGCCTGCGCGACGTCGAGTCCGCCCGCTCCGATGGCGATCATGCCCAGCGCGCCGCAGGTAGGCGTGTGGCTGTCGGAGCCGATCAGCGTTTTGCCGGGACGCCCGAAGCGCTCCAAGTGGACCTGGTGGCATATCCCGTTGCCGGCGCGCGAGAGCACGATGCCGAACTTTTGCGCGACGCTCATCAGGTAGCGGTGATCGTCCGCATTTTCATAACCGATTTGAATCGTGTTGTGGTCGATGTAGCTGACGGACAGCTCCGTGCGGACGCGGGGGATGTTCATGGCTTCAAACTGCAGATAAGCCATGGTTCCTGTAGCGTCCTGGGTGAGGGTCTGGTCGATCCGGATGCCGATTTCTTCGCCGGGCGCGAAGGCGCCGTAAACCAGATGATCGGCGAGGATCTTTTCCACAATGTTTTTTCCCATGGGTTCTTCCTTACAGGCCAATTGTGATAATCCCAATTAATTCAGCAGTCTTTCACCTATACGATGCGGGGACCGGCAGGGTTGTCTTCATATAATAAACGGCCCGGATAAGCAACCGGCAAAACGACCGATAAAAAAAAGAGGCGTTCCAGCCTCTTTTTTGAAAATGCCTTGTGGAAAAATCATCATCAGGTGCCGTCGTTTTCATCCAATCCTTTCAAGCGCGTGGCCCGCTGAAATCTTTTCTGAAAATAGGGGCGATCCAGGCTGTCGATACGGACGGCTTTTGCCTTGTAAGAGGCGTGAACAAACTCGTTGTTACCGATGTAAATGCCGACGTGGCCGATCGGTTTCTTGGTCCGGAAAAAAACCAGATCTCCTTCAACCAGTTCATCGCGTCCAACTTGCATGCCGACCGTGGATTGTTCACGGGCGGTGCGGGGCAGGGTGATGTCGAAAAACTCATACATTTTGCGGACAAAGGCTGAACAATCAATTCCTCTGACGGTGGCGCCGCCCAGCCGGTAAGGCGCGCCCAGGAAACCGGTCGCCACCCGGATGAACAGCTTTCTTTCGTCAGCGCTGCCCCATTTGCCCAGGAGTTCCTCGCTTATTCCTTCCTCACAGGCGATCTGGCCGGATGCGTCATCCGTCAATCCGTCATCCTCTTCATCCAACAGACCTTCCTCTTCCTCGACGGGCGCCTTCGCGGGCGTTTCCTCCCTGGGGATCATCAACTTCTGTCCGGCACGCAGGGTCTTTGTGGTGACATTGTTCAGCTTCGCTATCTGCATAACGGAAACGCCGGTTTTTTTGGCGATCAGGGGAAGCGTGTCGCCCCATTTGACAATATAGGATGAAGTAAGTTGGGCTTTGGGTTTTGCGGTTACGGGGGATGGAGTATTTTTTTCTTTGATGCTTAAGAGCTGGCCGGGCTTTATGGCATCGCCGGTTAACCGGTTGGTTTTTTTGATTTCCGCGACACTGACGCCGGTTCGTTTGGAGATGAGGGAAAGGTTGTCGCCTTTTTTAACCTTATACTGGATTGCATGGGCATCGATTTGAAAGCTGAACAGTAAAAAAAGAACAAACAATCCCCAAAAAACCATGGTTCGCCGTTGCATCATGAAGTGCCTCCTGTTTTAGCGGGGAGAGCCCCATTTTGTTAACGGTGCACAGGTGGATCGGTGAAGCTAATATTTTTATGTCATAGACATTCTACTGCACACTGAAAACGAAAGTTTACAATTAAAATCCATTTTATCAACTTCGTACGTGCCCCCCTTACTAAAAATGAAAGGGCATGTCAAATTTATTTTGCAATCTTTTTCAATGAGGTATAGGAAGCGGCAAACGAAAAAGATGAGGATACGCCGTTGATGCAAAAGTGGAAAAAGATAATTTTATGGAGTTTCTTGGCGGTGGTTGTTTTCTTTGCGGTGGACGTCGGCCGCTATTTTTTTTATCCGGACGTGGCCGTACTCCGGAAGAATCGTCCCGGCAAGACCGCCTTCATGGAATATCGGGAAGAGATTTGGAAGAAAAAAGGCATTCATAAAAAGATATCCGTATCTTGGGTTCCTCTGTCGGGGGTGTCGCCTTACGTGATGAAGGCGGTGATCATTGCCGAGGATGATAAATTCTGGTCCCATGAGGGGTTTGACTTTGACGCCATGCAGAAGGCGCTGGAAAAAGACATCCAAAAGAAGAAATTCAAGGCCGGAGGCAGCACCATCTCACAGCAACTGGCGAAAAATCTATATCTGACGCCGGCGAAAAATCCGGTTCGAAAAATCAAGGAGGCCATTCTAACTTGGCGAATCGAAAGGCAATTGAGCAAAAGAAGGATTCTGGAGCTCTATTTGAACGTGGCCGAATGGGGGGATGGACTGTTTGGCGTGGGGACCGCCGCGCGCCGGTATTATGGCAAATCCGCCGCCGGCCTCGGCCCGCGGGAAGCGGCCCAGCTTGCCGCAGCCCTGCCCAATCCAAGGCGTTTCCGCCCGGACGGCAGTTCAAGGTATGCGGCAAACCGGGCGGAGAGAATTTATCAAATCATGGTTCGGCGCGGCATTGTCATTGAAGAATATGATGAAGTTTTGAAGGATGAAGGCGGAGAAGAAGAAAAAGCTCCTGAACCGGCATCGCCGGAGCCGGAGACTTCTGTCGCAGGCGAGCCCGCGCCCGTGGTGCTTCCCTGACCACCCTGAGGCCGCAGGCAGCCGGGACGCAAAAGCCTGAAGAAAATCCAGACAGTCCTTGATGAAAGAGGTGTTTTATGGCGCAGCCCGTTTACCTCGATTACAATGCAACCACACCGATTGATCCCCGGGTGATCGCCGAAATGCGGCTCTTTCTGGAGACGGAATTCGGCAATCCGTCGAGCTCTCACCTGTATGGCGCGGTCGCCGGGCAGGCCGTGGAAAAAGCCAGGCGGCGCGTGTCGGAGTTTCTGGGCTGCCTTCCCGAAGAAGTTTTCTTTACGTCCGGCGGGACGGAATCCAACAACCAGGCCATCAAAGGCATGGCCCGGGCGCTGAAGGACAGGGGCCGACACATCGTCACCACAGTTTTTGAGCATCCGGCGGTGCTCGAGGTGTGCCGGTATCTGGAAGGCGAGGGGTTTGAAACGACGCGCGTGGCAGTGGATGAGCGGGGCATGGTGGATCCTGAAAAGATCCGGCAGGCTCTGCGTCCCGATACGATTCTCGTTACCGTCATGCACGCCAACAATGAAGTTGGCACAGTGCAGCCCATCGCGGACATTGCCCGGTTGGCAGGGTCGCGCGGCATTGTCCTGCACACCGATGCCGCCCAGTCTCCGGGGAAGATCCCGGTTGACGTGGTGTCCCTCGGCGTGGACCTGCTGTCCATCGCCGGTCACAAGCTTTACGCGCCCAAGGGAATCGGAGCTCTTTATATTCGAAAGGGCCTCGCGCCGGAGAAATTCTGCCACGGCGCAGGGCAGGAAATGGGCCGAAGGGCCGGAACGGAAAATGTGGCGGGCATCGTCGGCCTGGGCAAAGCCTGTGAGATTGCGTCCGCAAGCCTGGCCGAAGATTCGCTTCGCATGCGGGCGCTTCGCGACCGGCTTCATGAGGGGATTGCCGGACGCACGAATGGCGTGCGGTTAAACGGACACCCCGAATACCGCCTGCCCAATACGCTCAACCTGTCGTTTCAGGGATTGGATGCCAACCGGCTGCTGGAGGAAATCGGACGGGAAGTCGCCGCGTCGGCCGGGGCCGCCTGTCACGCCGGTTCGGTTGCCGTTTCCCATGTTCTTGAAGCCATGCGGACGCCGGTCGAATGGGTGCGGGGCGCCTTGCGGTTTTCCCTGGGGCGCATGACCACCCCCGGTGATATTGACCGGGCGGTGGAAGCGGTAGTGGCGGCAGCGGCCGGACTTCGGAAAGGGACGAAATAAATGAAAGCGATTGGCGCGGGGAATAAAGACCTGGAAAATCCGGCCTTGCCGGCCGCCGCGATCAAGGAAGAAGCCCGCAGGCTCGGATTTGACAGTTGCGGGATTTCCCGCGCAGAAGCGCTCCCGGAAGACGCGGCGCGCCTGCAGAAGTGGCTGGATCACGGGTATCACGCCTCGATGGCTTACATGGAAAGAAATACCCGGAAGCGGGTTGACCCGACCCGGCTTTTCGAAGGCGCCCGGTCGGTCATTTCCGTCCTTTTGAATTACTATCCGCCCGGGACGCAAGCCGATCCCGAAGCGCCTGTTCTGGCAAAGTATGCTTACGGAAAAGACTATCACGTCGTTGTCAGGGAAAAACTAAACCGCCTTTTGAGGAGCATCACATCAGGCATCGCGCCGGTTCGCGGCCGGGTGTTTGTGGATACGGCGCCGCTGCTTGAAAAGGCATGGGCCGCCCGCGCGGGGCTGGGCTGGATCGGCAAAAACACCTGCCTGATTTCACCGGAGAGAGGCTCCTTTTGTTTCATTGGGACGATTCTGGTCGATATCCCCCTGCAATGCGACAGCCCCGTTGACGATCTATGCGGCGATTGCACGCTCTGCATCGACGCCTGCCCTGCGAAGGCGCTTGTCGCCCCGCGAACACTGGATGCCGGCCGCTGCATTTCCTATTGGACAGTCGAAAACAAGACGGCCGTCGGAGAGGCGTTCGGAGATCGGCTGGCCAATCGCGTGTTCGGCTGTGATATCTGCCAGGATGTCTGCCCCTGGAACCGCCGCGCCGTTCCGCACTGTGAAAAAGACTTCGACGCCCCGGCCGGATTGCTGAAAATGACCCGCGAGGACTGGTTCAACCTCAACGAAGAACAATACTGGAGGCTGTTTCAACATTCCGCCGTGAAAAGAATTGGATTTGAAGGGCTGAAAAGAAACCTCGATCGCATCGCGGAGTAATCAAGACGCGGGAAGGCGACATTCTTAAGTGAAAACGCCGGATGCGAAGTTTCCCAAATTGCGAAAGGCTCTGTGGATAGAGGGACACTTTTTTTCAGCCATACCTGCCGAATTCCCAATATGATTGACAAAACCATATCGATCATGATATCGTAGCACAAAACAGATCGATGGAGGTATTGGAATGCAATCAGTAACCGTATCACCAAAATATCAAATCGTTATACCCAAAACCGTCAGGGAGTCTTTGCAGCTTTATCCAGGCCAAAAAATGCAGATTGTTGAATATGCCGGTCATATTGAACTGATACCGGAACGCGATATCAAGGAACTGCGTGGATTTCTCAAGGGTATCAATACTGAATTCAAACGAGAGGAAGACAGAGTATGAACATTGTAGATTCGTCCGGCTGGCTTGCATATTTTGCCGACGAGCCAAATGCCAAGTATTTTTTGCCGCCACTCAGTGATTCAGATTTACTTGTTGTCCCATCGGTCACTATTTACGAAGTCTTTAAAGTCATCCTGAGGGAATCCAGTGACAATGAAGCATTACAGGCGGTTGTTGCCATGCAAAGAGGAAAGGTTGTGGACCTGAGCGCGCCATTGGCAATCGCAGCTTCAAGGCTGAGCCTGGAGCATCAACTTCCCATGGCAGACAGTATCATTCTTGCCACAGCACAAGAATTCAAAGCCGTTATATGGACGCAAAATTCAGACTTTAAAAACATAAGCAAGGTGAAGTATTTTCCTAAAAAATAAAGCCCAACAGATCAATACAGTCGATCGCTTCGCTCCGTTTCAGATTTTCCTCCGGTTTCGGGAGATTTTTCTTTTTTTAAAATGATGAATAAAAAAATCATTGCAACTAAGAGAATACCCATTATAACAAAAACACTTATTTGGGCCTTTTTATTTGAAAAAATCACTTCCTCTCCTTTAGCAATTTAATTGCCTCTTCAATAACGTGAGATTTATTTCTGTATTTGCCTTTTTTTAAGAACTCTTCAATAATTTTTTCCGTTTCTTTATCAATTGTTGCCGATATTCTTGTCTTCATCAATTCACCTCTATTTTAAAGTAACATTAAATAATACTAAATACTACAAAATATTTAAAATAAGATAAAATATACTTAATCTTATTTAATATACTAAATACTACTTAGTAATAAGGGTATTTAAAAGTTTTTGTTCGGTATTAAAATTATAAAATTAAGAAAAATACAAAACGTTTATCCGTCTTTCCAGTGAAGAATTAGTCCCCTTTTCTTTTGATAGAGCTCAAGTCTAGCAATGTTTTCATTTTTGTGCGCTTCGTTTATAAAATTTCTAGTGGTAGCAATAGATCCTACAAAATTGTCTCTTGAATAAATTCTTTTTGTAGGATTAATTCCTTTTTTATATGAGTATATAAATGAATCACCAAATTTAAAATTTTCTATTATTGGTTTTATTTCTTTAATTCTTTCTTTAGCATTTTCCTCATTTTCAAGTTCTGTAAATTCTACAAAAAAAAAATAATTAGGGAAATTTGTTTTTCCGGTGTATTCTGCATTCATAAGCCTTTTCCAAGAATGCTCTTTTTTTAATAAACTTCCATCACTCTTTACGTTATTTAAAAACATAGGGTTTGCTTGCCTTTTAAGTTTCATATAGTGCCTGTCTTCTGGCCAAGTAAGTCTCATTCCATAGAGCTCTTCTCCTGATAGAAGGAAATCTTCTATTTTTGTAATTGGAATTGGTCCAGAATCGTATTGTTTATGAGAGTTTACATCAAAATCTTTTGTAACGTTTTCGTGAGCTACACGTACATAACACCCCCCCAAACTTCCAAGTCCAGCAAGGGCTAATCCAGCAATTCCAGCTTTTTTTATAAAATCTCTTCTTCCAATACCCTCTGATTTTTCTTCCAAATCATAAACGCTCTTTATTAAATCATTTTTCATGGTTTTTGGGGTTCCTTTCTTGAACTTTGCTCTAATTCTTCTGTTTATATGGAAAGTATGCCAACCGCTCCTGCTGGGTTTGTCAATACCGCTCCTATTGCTGCACCAGTTATTCCGAAGAATGTTTCTCTAGGCTCGGTAGGAGCGCCTTCAGCAGTATTTTTTTAGAAGTTTCTGAACCCTCTTATTAATCAGTTGAACCGGTTGTTGAAGAAATTGTTGCAATGTAAATTGATAAGAACCTCTTTTTGCGGTTATGAGCATAGGCGGCGGTGAATTTTTTGTCAAGAAGATTATGGGCATACATATAATGACGATATTTTGCCGAATCATGGTTGACAGACGAAACGTCTCTTCATATACTCGCGCCACAAAACGACAATCCATAATTTGCAACAGGGAGAAAACTTCATGAAAACGAACTTATATGACTATCTGGCCGGAAACGAGTATCCGGGCCGCGGCCTGGCCATCGGAAAAACCCCGGACGGCAAAAAATCCATGATCGCTTATTTCATCATGGGCCGGAGCACAAACAGCCGCAACCGCGTGTTTGATCCCATTGAGGGCGGCATCCGCACGAAGGCGGCCGATCCTTCCAGGATGACGGACCCGCATCTGATCATTTACAATCCCGTTCTGACGCTGGACGGCACGACAATTGTGACGAACGGCGACCAGACCAACACCATCTATGACTTTCTGATCGCCGACCGCCATCCCGGCTATAATTTTGAAGCCGCGCTCGCGACCCGCACGTTTGAAGACGACAAGCCCAACTGGACGCCCCGCATTTCCGGCGTATTGAATATGCGCCAGGGCGGCTATAAGCTCAGCATTTTAAAGAGCGATGACGGCAATGAGGAGAGCGTCGAGCGATTTACGTTCAGTTATCCGGAACCCCTGGCGGGTTCGGGGCGCTTCATCAGCACCTACAAATGTAACGGCAATCCGATACCCAGTTTCGAAGGCGAGCCGCTGCGCGTGGTCCTCGACGAGGAAGATCCCAACGAATATGCGGGCAAACTCTGGGAATCCTTGAACGAAGACAACAAGGTGAGCCTGTTTGTCCGCGCCATCGATCTTTCGAACGGTTCCTATGAAGACGTCATCATGAACAAATATCAGGCCGTGGAGGGATAAGCCATGAATGAAATACAATTGAAATACGGATGCAACCCCAACCAGAAACCCGCCCGGATTTTTCTGGCGGCGGGCGGAAGCCTGCCGGTGACGGTGCTCAACGGCAAGCCGGGCTATATCAACTTTCTCGACGCGCTCAACAGCTGGCAGTTGGTTAAAGAGCTCAAGGAGAATACCGGCAAGGTGGCCGCTGCTTCCTTCAAGCATGTGTCGCCCGCCGGCGCCGCTTTGGGCTTTCCCCTGGATGACGTGCTGCGCCGGATGTATCACATCGCGCCGGACATGGAGCTTTCACCGCTTGCCTGCGCTTACGCAAGAGCGCGGGGCGCCGACCGCATGAGCAGCTTCGGCGACTGGATCGCGCTGTCCGACCCGTGCGATGTTCCCACGGCAAAGATCATCAAAAATGAAGTCACCGACGGCATCATCGCTCCGGGCTACGAGCCCGAAGCGCTGGCAATCCTGAAATCCAAGAAGGGCGGCAACTACAATGTCGTGTCCATCGACCCGCGCTACGTTCCCGCCGCGATCGAGCACAAGCAGGTTTACGGCATTACGTTTGAGCAGGGCCGTAACGAGCTGAAGATCGACGCGGGCATGCTGGAAAACATCGTGACCGAAAACAAGACGCTTTCCGACGCGCAGAAGCGCGACCTCGTGCTGGCGCTCATCACGCTCAAATACACGCAGTCCAACAGCGTCTGCTTCGTGCAGGACGGCCAGGTGATCGGTGTGGGCGCGGGCCAGCAGAGCCGCATCCACTGCACGCGGCTGGCCGGACAAAAGGCCGACCTCTGGCAGCTTCGCCACATGACCAAGGTGCTGGATCTGCCCTTCCGCGACGACGTCGCCAAGCCCAACCGCGACAACGCCATCGATGTTTATCTGGGGGACACCCCCGAAGACGTGATCGGCGAGGGCATGTGGGCCGAAACCTTCACGCGCCGCCCCGAACCGCTTTCAACACAAGAGCGGAAGGCCTGGCTTGGCAAGGTTACCGGCGTCTGTCTGGGGAGCGATGCGTTCTTCCCCTTCGGCGACAATATCGAGCGCGCGCGCCGCAGCGGCGTCGCCGCCATTGTCGAGCCGGGCGGCTCCATCCGCGACCGGCAGGTGATCGACACCTGCAACAAGTATGGCATCGTCATGGCGTTTTGCGGGCTCAGGCTGTTCCATCACTGAAGAATGGGGCGACAGCCGGCTGGAGAACTGGTTGTCCGTCAAAGCGAAATAAAAATCATCGGGTGAAACCGACGCCCGATCAGACAAGGAGTTTACATTATGGCAGGCACGGAGATTTTTGACAGCGCGGAAATAAAGGCAGTGACGGACGTCATCGAAAGGAAAATGATCCATCGTTACGGCTCGCATGCGGTGAGAAACGGGCAGTACCGGGTGGATGAATTTGAGGACAAGGTGAAAGCCCTGACCGGCGCCAGGTATGCACTGGGCGTTTCGAGCGGCACGGCGGCCCTGATTGTTGCTCTCAAGGGCATCGGCATTCAGCCCGGCGACGAAATAATCACAACGCCGTTTACTTTCATTGCGACCATCGAGGCGATTGTCGCCTTAAACGCGGTTCCGATTCTCGGGGATATCGACGAGACGCTGAGCCTGGACGCGGCCAGTGTCGAAAGACTCATCACGCCGAAGACCAGGGCGATCATGCCCGTGCATATGTTCGGTGTTGCGGCGGATATGGATCGATTCACGGCCCTGGCCAAAAAACACAATATCCCCGTGATTGAAGACGCCTGCGAGGTTGTCGGCGGCACGTATAAAGGCCGCTGCCTCGGGACGCTGGGCAAGTGCGGCACGTGGAGCTTTGACCCCAACAAGACGCTGACGGTCGGCGAAGGGGGCATCATTCTCACCGACGATGAAGCGGTTTATTTAAAAATGGAATACTATCACGACCACGGGCATGTCCACAGCAAGGCCCATGACCGGGGGGCCGACGCCAAATCCGGCCTCGGGGTCAACTACCGCTTAAGCGAAATCCAGGGTGCGCTCGGCCTGGTGGCGCTCGACAAAATGCCGAAGGCCCTGGGGATGCTGCGCGCGACAAAAAAGAAAATCCTGGATGCCGTCGCCCCGACGGGAATCAAACCGCGCCCCATGAACGACGAGGAGGGCGATACGGCGACGCACGTCATCTTCATGATGCCGACGGCCGAAGCCGCGAAAAAATTTCAGGCGGCGACAAAAGAAACCGGCTGTCCCTGCGCGATCATCGCCGAAAACACCTGGCACTATGCCAAACACTGGCAGGCGCTGGAAGACATGGGAGAGAAAGATTACTTCGGCACGAAGACGCCTTCCTATGCTCCGGCGACCATGGCCGCAAGCGACGCCATTCTGAGCCGCGCGGTCATGTTCGGTCTCAACATCATCATGGACGAGGCGTCCGTGAATCAAATCATCACGGCGATCAATGCAGGCGCCAAAGCAGCCCTGTAACCCGAACGATTGCCTGCGAACAAGAAGTCCGTTTTATCCGGGGATCAGGTCTTTCGCGCCTGATCCCCTTTTTCAGAACTCATCATCGAACAAAGATACCGGACCATCCGGAGGCGGTTCTTCGCGCCTTGCTGTTTTCCGGGGCGGTCCGGATTGTCGGGCGGGATTATTCGTTCCGGATTTTTTTCATGTGATCAATCCGCTTTTGAATGAGCGCGTCTGTGCCGATGTCCGCGCGGTAAGCGACGGGGCCTTTCACGGCTTTGACGCCTTCTTCCGCGATCTTTCGCGCTTCATCCAGATCGTCGGCGATGCCGACGATGCCGACGGCGCGCGACGAACTCAGGTAGATGCCGTCTTCTCTTTGATCCACGGAGGAGTAATACAGCCTGGCCTTGCCCGTGTCGCCGACTTCGATCCTGGCTTGGGACGATGCCGCGTCGGGATGATCGGCGGAAAGGCCGTAGCCTTTCGGGACGATGTATTTGCAGACCGTGGCTTTCTTTTCAAATTCAATATTCAGTTGATCGAGCGTCCCGTCGATGATGTGTTTGCAGACGTCCACAAAATCCGTTTTTAAAAGCGGCAGGATGTTCATGGCTTCCGGATCGCCGAAGCGCGCGTTGAACTCCAGAAGCCGCGCGCCGTTTTTCGTGGCGATGAAACCGCCGTACATCACACCCTTGTAGGGGCTGCCGGTTTCTTCCCAAAGCGCCGCCGCCACCCGGCGCGTGATCTCGAGGCCTTCTTCAATGTCCGACGGCCGGAGAAACGGCATCGAATGATCCGGGAGGGAATAGGAGCCCATGCCGCCCGTGTTGGGACCGCAGTCGCCGTCAAAGCGTCTTTTATGATCCTGCACCAGCGGTGTGCCGACGACGGTCTTGCCGTCGCACAGGCACTGCAGCGAGAATTCTTCTCCGTCGAATTTTTCCTCCACGATCACCGAGGTGCTGTCTTTCAGGATTTGCGCGCACAGGGCAAGCGCCTCATCCTTCGTGGCGAAGTGATCGCCCTGCACAAGGACGCCCTTGCCGCCCGTGAGCCCGTCCGGCTTAAGGACGACGGCGTCGAGGGCGTTCAAAAAATCCTTCACGTTGTCGAGAGACGGAAAAACCCGGTACCGCGGATTGCCGGGAATGCGGTATTTATGGACCAGGTTCCTTGTGAACGATTTGGATGTTTCCAGCCGCGCCAGACTTTTGTTCGGCCCGACGGCGGGAATGCCGATTTGGGCCAGCGCATCGGCCACGCCGTTGTTCAGCGGATCTTCCGGACCGATTACGGCGAAGTCGATTTTATTTTCCCGGGCAAAACCGGCGATGGCGTCAAGGTCCGCGTAAGATCCGATTTGAGTTTTTCGGGAAAGGGATGCGATTCCCGGGTTTTTGGACTTCATCCAGGAAATCAGGGAAGGGGTTTGCGCGGAACGCGCGAGGGTTTCGGCGATCGCGTGCTCCCGCGCGCCGTTTCCTATCAGCAGGATGTTTGGCATGCTCATCTCCTCAAAGATTTGCTTATGATGGGGGGAGGCATCCTTCTGCGAAAGGGCCTCTCTTTCTTTAGCGGCGGAGTATAGGGAGGATGACCGTAGATGTCAACGGAATATTCGGAAGGCCGCGGCGACCAGCGGCGACCAGCGGCGGACGCCCGGTCCAGAAATCGCTGTATCTTTTTTGTGTAATCTGTTACAAAGAGACCACGAATTACAGCAGCGAGGTGACGTAATCCATTTTGAGTTCGGATATTATTATTCTGCTGATTCTTTTTTTGTTTTCCGGTTTCTTTTCGTCGGCGGAGGCGGCTCTCCTGTCTCTTTCGGACCTTCATCTGCACAAGATGAAGTCGGACAATTATCCTTTCCTCAATTCCGTGGTGAAGCTGTTGGGGCATCCCCGGCGTCTGCTGATCACTGTGGTGACCAGCAATGAAGCCGTCAACATCAGTATTTCCATTCTGGCCGCGTCCTTCTTTATCGCGCTGTTCGGCGAGAAAGGGCAGTGGATTTCCATCGTTGCCACGTCCATCGTTCTTTTTCTGGCCGGCGAGGCTATTCCCAAAACTTTCGGCGTAACGTATCCCATGCAGATCTCATCGGCTGTGGCGCCGCTGCTGCTTTTGATTTCCCGTCTGGAACGCCCGATCGTCGTGGCGCTGGAAAAAACGCCGGAACTGCTTCTGAAACGCCTGGGCCAGCGCAGGATGGACGGCGCCGACGTCCTGACGGAAGACGAGTTCAAGCATCTGGTTGACGCGGGCAGCCGGGAAGGCGTGGTGGATGAATCCCAGAAAGAGCTCATCAAAACGATTTTTGAATCGGGAGACAGGCCGGTGACGGACATCATGATTCCCCGCGTGGAAATGTTTTGCCTCGCCCTGGACATGCCGGTTGCGGACATTATCCGGGAAGTGGTGGCCAGCCGCTGCGAACGGGTGCCTGTTTACCGGGACGACCGGGATGACATTGTCGGCATTCTCTTTGCCCGCGACCTGCTTGGCAGCGCCCTGCCGACCGGATCGGACGCCTCGATTGAAAAAAGTCTGGTCAGACCCTATTTTGTCCCCGAGAGCAAGACGATCAACGGGTTGCTTTCCGATTTTCAGGAAAAATCGATACAGATCGCCATCGTCGTGGATGAATACGGCGGCGTGTCCGGCCTGGTGACGCTGGAGGATATTCTCGAGCATCTGTTTGAGGAGGCCTACGGGGATGACGACACGGCATGCTACGAGTGCGACATGCCGGATGCCGACACCCTTGTGGTTCCCGGCCGGATGTCGATCGAACAGGTCAACGAACTGCTGCAGGCCTCCCTGCCGCAGGAGGAATTCGACACCATCGGCGGCTTTGTTCTGCATCTGTTCGGGAAAATGCCGGAGCGGGGAGACATGATCCATTTTGGATGCTACACCATCCGGGTGGAAAGCGTGGGTAGAACGCGCATCCTGAAAATCCGGATTGAAAAGGAAAAGCTGGCGCGGACGGAGGAAGACGAATGAGCCTCTATCTGATGATCGCCGCCATCGTGCTTTGTCTGATCCTGGAAGCCCTCTATTCCGGCGGGGAAGTCGCGCTTTTTTCCTCCGACATCAACAAGATCAAATGTCATACGCGTGGTGGATCGTCCTCCGCCCGTCAGGCGGTCAGGCTGAAGGAGCATCCCGAATGGTTTATCTCCACAACGCTCATCGGCACCAATCTGGCGATCATTGCCGCTTCCACGCTGGTCACGGGGCTTCTGATCAAATATTTCGGGGCGAAGCAGGGCGAGCAAATCGCCTTTCTGATCATGCTGCCCGTCCTGTTTATCATGATTGTCATCCGCAGCATCTTCCAGCACTACGCGGAGACGATGGCCATCCGGGTGGCTCATTTTATCCGTCTTTCCTCTTACATATTTTATCCGCTGGCCTATGGCGTCGCGGCGATTTCCCGGGGCGCGGTGAATCTTTCTTCCGATCCGAAAATCCGGCAACACTCCTATATTACCAAGGAAGGGTTGAAGTATATTCTGGGGGAAAAGACGGAAGGCGGCGACATTCTGACCGCGGAAAAGGAAATGATCAGCCGCGTTTTTGATTTTTCCGAACTCACGGCGGAAAAGATCATGGTTCCCGTTTCCGCGCTGACGGCCCTGCCGCAGCAGATGAAGCTTGATGAAGCGGCCCGCGTGGTCGCAGCGAAAAAATATCTGCGCATTCCCGTTTATTCGGACACGGTTTACAATATTGTCGGCATCCTGCATTATTTTGATCTTCTCGACGCGCTGCTGAAAAGCCGGCAGGAGCCGGAAGCGAAAAACGACGCGACGGTGGCCGACTGCATGCGGAAGGATGTGTTTTATGTTCCGGAAGCGAAAAAGGCCGTGCCGTTTTTGATTGACATGCAGAGACGGCGTGAGCACATGGCCGTGGTCGTGGATGAATACGGCGGCGCGGTCGGAATTGTGACCATGGAGGATATCGGGGAGGAAATTATCGGCAGCATCGATGAAGAGTACAACAAGGGGAAAAAGCTTCACAAAAAGACGGCTCCCGGCCGGTACCTGGTGAACGGGCGGATGAAGATAGAAGATTTGAACCAAATCCTGCCGACAAAGCTGCCCGAAGGCAATTATGAAACGCTTGGCGGTTTTCTGATTGCTCAGGCGGGGAGAATCCCCCTGCGCCGGGAAAGGCTGGAATTCGGCGGGACGATTTTTGTCGTGGAGGATTCGGATCAGAAATCCGTTCGGGAAGTTCTGGTGATTGCGCCGCAGTCCCTGGAGGGATTGCGGACGCCTGCGGGGTAAGGAGCAGATGCTGGAAAAAAATTCGCAGTTCTGCGCGCTGATTCTGGCGGCGGGCAAAGGCACCCGCATGAAATCGGATATGGCCAAAGTCCTCCATATGCTGGAGGGAAAGCCGCTGTTGCACTACTGCCTGAAGGCGGCACGCAAGGCCCGCGCGGAGAAAATCGTTGTGGTTGTCGGGCATCAGGCGGGCAGGGTGAGAGAAGCGTTTCCTTATCCGGATTTGATTTTCGTGGATCAGATGCCGCAACTGGGGACCGGACACGCCGTTTTGCAGGCTCGTGACGTTCTTAAAGATTATACCGGTCTGACGGTTATTCTCTGCGGCGACGTGCCGCTTCTGAAGCCGGAAACCATTCGGTCGCTGATCCGTCAGCATCGGGCCGCGCAATCCTGTGTCACCGTTTTGACAACCGAGCCTCCCGGGCCGCACGCGTATGGACGCATTGTAAAAGATGGCCGGGGCGAAATCCTGAAAATCGTCGAGCACAAGGACGCAACCGAAGCCGAAAGAAAAATTCTCGAAATCAATACGGGCATTTACTGCGTCGACACGCCGTTTTTGTTTGCCGCGCTGGCCCGGGTCAAAAACGACAACCGGCAAAAGGAGTATTATCTGACGGATATCGTGGAAATTGCCCGGCGTGAAGGCAGGAAGGTTCATGCCTTCCTGACGGCGGATGATGTGGAAGTCATGGGGATCAATACGCCGGAAGAGCTGGAAAAAGCGGGAAGCTATCTGAAAACAGTGGATAGTGGATAGCGATCCACTCCACGGGTTTGGGGCTTTGTTGGGGAATAACTTGCCGATCCCGGGATAACAGAAGTGGATGGAAAAAGGTGATAAGTGGAAAGAAGGGCGATGCATTCAAGGAAGGTGAGGGAGAGGGTTCAGGGAAGGCATGTTGGAGATACCTGTTCGCTCTCCGAATCCCTCTCCCCCTTCGGTAGGATTAAAAAAGGGGAATTTTAGCGGTTAGTGAATTTAACCGCACTGATTGTATTTGTTTCAGCCAATCGTCTTTTCAATAAATGACTAGCATTCAGTATGCCAAATCTTAAATAATTTTAGAGTGTTGTTTTGTTTTGATTTTTTAAAATTTCTCTGGATTTTTGTATCAAAAAATGTTTTACAAATGTCTCATTGAGACAATATTTGAGACATTTGTGAGACAACCGTCCGGTTGTTCAGGGTAGGAGTGCGGCATGACACAAGAGTCCAGGTCGGCAAAACGAAGGCTGCTTCGGGACATTAATCTGATGGGCGCGGAGTACTACGAGAAATTTTACCAGCAGACCTATCTGGAATGGAAAAAATTTGTTTCAGGCGACCGCAACATTGACCACTCCATTATACCAAGGCAGGTGTTTGATTCGTGGGTAAGCTGTGCTGCGCTTGGCCTCGATCCGTTTGCCCATCCGGAAAATGAAGTATTGACTGGAGATGCGCTGGAAGCTCTCCTTGCGGCGCACAGGGAATTTATTGATGTCAGCCGACCGTTTATGAAAAGCCTGTACCGCTTTCTGGAGGGGTCGGGATTTATGGTCAGCCTTCTGAACAGCAAGGGGTATGTGCTGGAGATTTTTGGCGATCCCGAAGAGGACCGGCTGGTGCAGACGGCCAGAGGCTATGCCGGGGCCTGCTGGGACCTGAAAAATTCGGGCAACAATGCCGCGAGCGCTGTGGTTTTTTATAAAAAGCCCGTGCAGGTGTTCGGCGCGCAGCATTACATCCGAATGTATCACGGCGCGACCGGATGCGGGTCGCCTGTTTTTAGTCCGGAAGGACATCTGCTGGGCTGTCTCGCGCTGTTCGGAAGGTATTACCGCGCCAACCCTCACACTCTGGGCATGACGGTGGCGACGGCAAATGCTATTGAAAACGAGCTGCGCACCCGCAAGGCTCTGTCTGAAACCCGCGTGGCCTACAGCTATCAGCAGACAGTGATCTCGTCGATTCAGGAAGCGCTCATCGCGGTGGATTCCGCGGGCCATGTGAAGCTGATGAACCAAAACGCACGGAAGATGTTCCGACTCCCGGAGGATGCCGACTTTGAAGGGCGGAGGCTCCGGGATATTTTCAAACGGGGAAACGAGCAGTTCTTTGATCTGATCGAAAACCAGGAGACCGTCACCGACACGGAAGTTCGCATTTTTTTCAGGCATCTTTCGGGCGATTTTACGTTGACCTGCAATCCGATTTTGTCGTCGGACAAAAACATGATCGGCAAGATCATTGTTCTCAATAAAATTCAGCGGGCCAAGTCCATGGTGACCCGGATGATGGGGGCGACCGCCAATTTTTGCTTTGAAGATATTCAGGGGAAAAATCCCCGCTTTTTGAGGACGGTGGACCAGGCCAGAATGGTTTCCCGGAGCCGCTCCAATGTTCTGCTTTTGGGAAAAAGCGGAACCGGCAAGGATATTTTTGCCCAGGCCATTCACAATGAGAGCGACCGGAAGAGCGGTCCCTACGTCGCCATCAACTGCGGTGCCATCCCCCGGGATTTGATTGCCAGCGAACTGTTCGGACATGAAGAAGGCGCCTTCACGGGGTCGCGGCGGGGCGGCAATCAGGGCAAATTCGAGCTGGCCGACGGCGGCACACTGTTCCTCGATGAAATTGCCGAAACCCCGCTAGAGCTGCAAACCGCTCTTCTGCGGGTCATCGAGGACAAATCCGTACTGCGCATCGGCGGCACGTGCGTCCGGCCGGTGAATGTGCGTATTATTTTTTCGACCAACAAGGACCTGCGGGAAGAGGTCCGCAGGGGAAATTTTCGCGAGGATCTTTACTATCGCGCCAACGTCTTCGCCATCGAGATGATTCCGCTCAGGGACCGGCTCGATGACATTCCTCTCCTGGCGGACTGCTTCATCAGGCGCTATGCCGTGGCGATGAAAAAAAGCATCACCCGCGTGGACGAAAAGGTGATGGAGGCGTTTATGAATTATACCTGGCCGGGAAATGTGCGGGAGCTGCAGAACGCCATCGAACGAATGGTCAATTTTCTCCAGACGCCTGTGCTGACCGCCGATCTCATTCCGGACCATATCCGCCGTCCGGGCGGCGCGGATACCTTCGGCGCGGATGTCGAAACGCGTCCGGAAGCCGACCGGGAGATGCTGGCCGGGCTGCTGAATTCGAAAATGCCCAAAAACCGCATCGCCCGGAAAATGAACATCTCCCGCGCGACGCTTTACCGGAAGATGAAACAGTTCAATTTGCGGTAGCGGGCCAGAGCACCTCGCCCAGCGCCATGCGGCACAGGTCGGTGATGAATATTTTCGGCAGACCGGCTTTTGCGACAGGCGCGCCGAGGACGACATCGCACATGGGACAGATGGTGATCAGGGCTTCGGCCTGGTGGTCCAGCGCATCCCGGATGTTGTCGTTCTGCATTTTTGCCGCCAGCTCCCGATTGACGGCCAGCGCTGGCCCGCCGCAGCAAAGAGCGTCCACTCCTTCGTATTTTCTCGAAACGCGTTTCACGCCGATGAGATCGAAAATTTCATCGAGCCAGGCGTCCTGATGGGGAATCCACCGGACGGCGCAGTTGGGCTGATAGGCGATTTTCCGATTCAGCGCGGTGATGCCCGGCGCGTTATTTTTCAGATAGTCCCGCAGGTACTCGAACAGGTGCAGATACCGGTAGGGGACGTCAATGCCCAGCTCCTTCGCCCTGACATGGGCCAGAACATATCCTTCGTTATGAAGGTAAACGATGTCTTTGCCCAGCGCGGCCAGCCCTTCAATCACTTGCCGGGCGTAACGTCCGGTAAGACTCGCGCCTCCCATATGGCACATGCCGACCAGGGAAGCGAAACTTTTTCCCCGGACCACCGTCATGCCTTTGAACATGGCGCTTTCCATCGTTCCTTCCGGGAACTGTTTGATGCCGAAGGAGTCCATGGACAAAACAGGTTTATCCGCTTCTCCTTCGATGATCCGGTTCGGGCCGCCTTCATCAAACCCCTGAATAACGGCGTCTATAAAAGGCTTGAACCCTGCGACAATCGGGCTGACCCCGGTTTTCTCCTGCAGGGTATAGATGAGATCGGCCGGATCAGCGCCGGTCGGGCAGTTTTGAACACAGGCGTTGCAGGTAATGCAGTGCGTCAGAATGTCCGCCGTCCGGCCTTCCATGAGAAGTTTGATTTCACGCGCGGCCCTGTCCTTGTCGTAATCGACATAACGGCACTTGACCAGACAATCACCGCACAGATCGCACTTTGAAGCATCCCACATGATTTTATCTCCTTCCGGATTTTAGGAATTTTTTGGAATTTCGAGGAAGGGCGGCAGGTTCGGACGATGCCGCACATCCGCCAGGACGGGATAGCGGAACCCCATGGCATGCGTATCCGCCAGCGCCTTCATCATCAGGTCGATTTTGCTTTTCGGAATCGTGAATATGAGCTCGCCGTCCTGCGTGGACGCATAGACCCTGGTTCCGCCCGAGGGAAGGATAAACTGGCTCAGATCCGTTTTGACCGTGCGCGCCACGATGTCGCCGCAGCTTCCCATGCCGGTCGCTAATGTCGGTCCGATGCCCCCGCCTCCGTTGGCTGCCGCCTGCGCCAGACGCATGGCCTGCGCGGAGTTGACATACAGAGCGATCAGGTCCGGCTCAAAATCGGTCCGTTCAATGGGCGCCGAGACCATAAAGGCATATTTACCCGGTTCATGCTTCGTTTCCGGATCGCCTGTGCCTCCCTGGGGAGAGTCCATAAATCCCATGGCGATGTGGCCCCCGATGCAGCATTGATCTTCCTTGCCGACAGCCACGACCATGCCGTGTCGCCGGGAAAGGGACCAGGCCTGGCAAAGCGCGATCGGATGCCCCATGTCCCGGACGGGGATTTTGACTTTGGCCGGAAGCGCTTCCCCTGCCGCGAACAGCCTGACGGCAACGGGAAAAGTCTGCGGCCGGATGTAGGTGTTCAAGGTTTCATTGACTTTTTTCGGATCCATGCCTTCCTCCTTTCTTTCAAACCGGGTCCTTGAATTTTGGCGGTTGCCCGGTGAAGTTTGCGTTCACCGCCTCGAGCTGGTTGGGACTGCCCATGAGCGCCATCATCAGTTCGGATTCCATCATGAGCCCCCTGGCGGAATCTCCGTGCCAGACTTCATTGATGAGCTTTTTCGCCGCGCGCACGGCATCGGGACTTTTGGACGCGATTTCCCGGGCCAGAGCCATGGCCTCCTCAAGGGGTTTCTCGCAGACGTGCGTCACCAGATTCAACCGGAGAGCTTCTTCGCCTTTGACCACCTTGCCTGTGAAAATCAGTTCCTTGGCCACGTCCATCGGCACAAAATCGCGGATGGTCTGGGTAACGCTCATATCCGGAATCAAGCCCCATCTCATTTCCATCAGCGAGAGCTTGGCTTCAGGCGTGCTGAAGCGGATATCCGCCCCCATGGCGATCTGGAACCCGCCCCCGAGCGCTACGCCGTGAATGGCCGCGATCACCGGCACGGGAAGTTCTTTCCATCCGTAGCCGACATGCTGGTAGATGTTCGTGATCCGATTCTGATAACGCTGTGTCAGATTGGGAAAACTTTTTTCTCCGGACAGGAGAGCCGCGAAGTTCTCGACATCCAGCCCGGCGCAGAAGCTCTTGCCTTCGCCGGAAATCACCACGACCCGGACGCCGGGTTCCTTTGCCAGCCGGTTGATGGCATCGGCAATGGCGTCGATCATGTCAAAGCTGAGCGCGTTGTATTTTTTTGGCCGGTTGAAACGGACATCCGCAACGTGATCTGCGATTGAAATTTTTACCAGTTCATTCATAATTGACTCCTTTCAGTTTATATTGCCTCTACCCGGCAGGGCACAAATCGATGCATCGGCGTGCCGAACCGGTCTCGGTGCGTGTTTTTCGTCAGGCGGTTGACGTTCGCGCCGTATTTGACGCCGTCGTACACCAGGCCGAAGCCGTGCGGAATGACCACGTGACCGGGGCGCGCGGTATCCGTGATTTCCAGTTCAATCTCTTCGCTGCCGGCTTCCGTGGTAACGTTGACCTGTTGAGCGTCTTGGAGATGTAACGCCGCCGCGTCGTCCGGATGCATCGCCAGCGTGCAGGCGCGCTTGCCTTTGTTCCAGGCGGGATCGCGCATGTTGGTGTTCGCATTCATGTCCATGTGACGGCCGGCCATCAGAATCAACGGAAATTCGGAAGGCAGCGCCAGAGCCTTTTCTTCCGCCTCCGCCTCAATGGTTTTCAGTTCATCGAGCAATTCGGGGATGTGCAGGTGAATTTTGCCGTCTTCGGTTTTTAACTGGGTGAAATTATTCTCAGCGTCAATCCTGCCCACCCAGACGCCTTCCGGATGATCGATAATTTCCTGGAACAATTCATCGCCCAGGCCCGGCCCCGATTTGAATCCGGCCCGGATGGCGTTTTCCCGAAAGGATTTGGGAGCGGTCTGCAGCATCCCCCAAAGCGCCGCCAGATGGACGGAACCCAGAGCCTTGCCCAGCGTCTTGCCCAGAACAAACGGCATGGCTTTCAGGGCTTTTGCCTCCGTCATCGCATATTCCATCAGCGCTTTACCGAAGGTTGCGCGGTCTGCAAAGGCCGCCTGATAAAGGCTTTCCGGAATCGGCGGAATCAACCCCAGTTTGTCGGCGATCCGCAGATGAATTTCTCCCAGTTCCAGTTGTTCTCCGTCCGGTTCAACGATCGGCCGCCGCATTTGAAAATGAATGCCGGGATAGGTCATGGGGAAGAAGGTGCTGTCCCACGACTCGTAGCCGGTGCGGGAAGGCAGAACGTAATGAGAAAGCGCCGCCGTCTCCGTCATGGCAATTTCCGCCGTGACCAGCAGATCCAGCCGCGCGAAGGCTTTTTCGTAAGCCGTGGTATCCGCGTAGGAGCGCAGAGGGTTGGAACCGGAGACCAGCACCGCCCGCAGACGCTCGGGAGAATCGGAGAGAATCTCTTCCGGCATGACATTGGGGGGAAACACGCCGCAAACCGGAAAGGAATTGGTGGCCGCCGTCCGCCAGGTTTTGGGGTTGTTTTCATCGGAGTGAGAGCCGATGGGCATCACGTGGCCGGGGATGACATTGCCGCCCGGCGTGCAAAGCCGGCCGCAAATCGATTGCAGAATGACCATGAGATAAGAATTCAGAGCGCCGTGGCGTCCCATGAAAATGCCCAGGTCGTGGCGCGACGAAGATTTGCGTGTGGCGTAAAGTCGGGTGACTTCGCGCACCGCGTCAAAATCCAGTTCGCAGACTTTCACGGCGGCGCGCGCGTCGAAGTTGTCAAAATACGGCTTGACCGCATCAAATCCGGATGTGCGGTTTGCCAGGTAGTCTTTGTTGTCCCAGCCTTCTTTCAGAATGATGGAAATCATGGCTTTGAGCAAAAGAGAATCCGTGCCGGGGCGGATGGGCAGATGGATGTCGGCGAGCTTTGCCGTTTCGGTTTTGCGCGGATCGACCACGATCAGTATTTTGTCCTGATCTTTGGACAGGCGCCGGAGCTTGAGAGGGGCCTGCGGAATCTGGTGGCTATGCATGCCGTTCCAGCCGAAGGTCAAAAGGACATCGGTGTTGTCGACATCCGGGCCGTCATGAAGATACTGGCGGCCGTGTGTGCGCCCGACCACCCAGAAGGCGCCGGCAAATTCCTGGGCCAGGGCGCTGTAGTGATACTGGGAGCCAAGGCCCCGCAGGAGGCGGATGCCGAAAGCCGCTTCGAAATGACACCCCTGTGTGCAGGCGCCCATATAGGCAAACGAACGGGGGCCAAAGCGGTCAATAATGCCTTTGAGCTTCGCGGCGATTTCCTCGACGGCCTGATCCCAGGAAATGCGCTCGAATTTGTCTCCAACTTTCTTGAGCGGGTATTTCAGGCGGTCGGCATTGTGCTGGTGGTAAGCGACATTCATGCCCTTGCGGCAGACATAACCTTCGCTTTTGGCGTTGGACCTGTCCGCCCTGACCCGGACGATGCGGTTTTCTTCAACCTCGATTTCCAGACCGCAGTTTTGCGGACAGAGGACACAGCCGGTTTTAAATGTTTTTCCCATGTTCGATCCTTTTCTCCGGCATCGTGTCCGGGGTAATGCACGTCCTCAACCGCGCGGCGCGGAAAGACGCAGGATTTGAATAATGCTGTGCAGATCCCGCTTTTGTTCTTCGGTTAAAACTTGCAGAAAATCCTGATTGGCTTCGGCAATGACCCGGCTTGCTTCCCGGGCCATTGTCTTGCCTTTTTTTGTCAGATGAATGTGAATGGATCGCCGGTCGTCGGGATTACTTTTGCGCTCGATAAAACCGGCGGCTTCCAGGCGGTCCAGGATACCCGTGAGTGTTGCGCTGTCGAGTTCCGCCCTTTTCCCCAGCTCACTGGATGTAATCTGGTCATCCCGGTCGAGAAAGCCCAGGATCATGGCCTGGACGGAGGTGAGATTGAGTTCGGAAACTTTCTGGGTAAGAAAACGGTTGCCCAGTTGATAGGCTTTGGAAAGCTGAAAGAAGATGCAATCGTTTTCCTGCATGAGACAATTATCCTTGCATGCAATTTACTTGTATGCGAGCATAATCGATCACAAAAATCCTGTCAAGTGATTTTATCCCAGATTACGCAATAGGGTTCAATTTTGGAAGGGTTACAGGCAACGAGAAGCGTGATGTTTTGTCCCAAAGCCCAAGAAACCACTCCCGGCGTTTCATGGCCAGTGATAATTTTAGAATGCGACGGTTGCCGTCTTTCACCATGTAACCGCCCATAGCAAAAAGTTTGTATCGT